>Ga0222420_100063_pt1 | contig 248477 bp, 218 predicted proteins | sample 3A2ome_FD_182470 | JGI IMG/M metagenome (GOLD analysis project Ga0222420, IMG submission 182470) | Enriched microbial communities from leaf-cutter ant dump, University of Wisconsin, Madison, United States - 3A200A (version 2) | ecosystem: Environmental > Terrestrial > Nest > Insects nest > Nest... | reverse complement strand
CGCAACGTCGTGCTCCAGAAGAGCTTCGGCGCCCCGACGATCACCAAGGACGGCGTGTCCGTCGCCAAGGAGATCGAACTGGCCGACGCGTTCGAGAACATGGGCGCGCAGATGGTCAAGGAAGTCGCTTCCAAGACCTCCGACGTCGCCGGTGACGGCACCACCACCGCGACCGTGCTCGCCCAGGCGCTGATCCGCGAAGGCCTCAAGGCCGTCGCCGCCGGCATGAACCCGATGGACCTCAAGCGCGGCATCGACAAGGCCGTCGTCAGCGCAGTCGAAGAGCTGAAGAAGCTCAGCAAGCCGTCGGCCGATTCCAAGTCGATCGCGCAGGTCGGCACGATCTCCGCCAACGGCGACGAACTGATCGGCAAGCTCATCGCCGAGGCGATGGACAAGGTCGGCAAGGAGGGCGTGATCACGGTCGAGGAAGGCTCGGGCCTGGACAACCAGCTCGACGTCGTCGAAGGCATGCAGTTCGACCGCGGCTACCTCTCCCCGTACTTCATCAACAACCAGCAGAGCCAGCAGGTCGAGCTGGAAGACCCGTACATCCTCCTGCACGACAAGAAGGTCTCGAACGTGCGCGAGCTGCTGCCCGTGCTCGAAGGCGTCGCCAAGGCGGGCAAGCCGCTGCTCATCGTCGCCGAGGAAGTCGAAGGCGAAGCGCTGGCGACCCTCGTCGTCAACACGATCCGCGGCATCGTCAAGGTCGCCGCCGTGAAGGCGCCGGGCTTCGGTGACCGCCGCAAGGCGATGCTCGAAGACATGGCGATCCTCACCGGTGGCCAGGTCATCTCCGAAGAAGTCGGCCTGCAGCTCGAGAAGGCGACGCTCAAGGACCTCGGCCGCGCGAAGAAGGTCGTGATCTCCAAGGAGAACACCACGATCATCGACGGCGCCGGCGAAGCGGCGGCGATCCAGTCGCGCATCAAGCAGATCAAGGCGCAGATCGAGGAGACTTCTTCGGACTACGACCGCGAGAAGCTGCAGGAGCGCGTGGCGAAGCTGGCCGGCGGCGTGGCCGTCATCAAGGTCGGCGCCGCGACGGAAGTGGAAATGAAGGAAAAGAAGGCGCGCGTCGAAGACGCCCTGCACGCCACGCGTGCGGCCGTCGAGGAAGGCGTCGTCCCCGGCGGCGGCGTTGCGCTGATCCGCGCGCTGTCGAACCTCGGCAAGCTCAAGGGCGACAACGAGGACCAGAACCACGGCATCGCGATCGCCAAGCGCTCGATGGAAGCGCCGCTGCGCGAGATCGTGACGAACGCCGGTGAAGAAGCGTCGGTCATCCTCAACAAGGTCGCCGACGGCAAGGGCAACTTCGGCTACAACGCCGCCACGGGCGAGTACGGCGACATGGTCGAACTCGGCATCCTCGACCCGACCAAGGTCACGCGCACTGCGCTGCAGAACGCCGCGTCGATCGCCGGCCTCGTCATCACGACGGAAGCCATGGTCGCCGAAGCGCCGAAGAAGGAAGAAGCCCACAGCCACGGCCCGGCCGGCGGCGGCATGGGTGGCATGGGCGGCATGGATTTCTGATTCCGTCGCGCCATGCGTCACGTTGCAACGAAAAACCCCGCCGCGAGGCGGGGTTTTTCTTTGTCGTCTCCGGGGCCAGAACCGCGCCCGGTCATGGCGCCGATGTCGTCTCGAACCCGTCGGCGAAGATCGTGTCGTCGTCCACCGCACAGCCGACCCGCGCATACGAGCCCGGCGTGCCGATGTCGCCGGAGGTCGCGGCAAACGAGCCGTAGGCGTCGCCGACGTCCGACAGCACCCAATCGGCGATCGCATTCGCGCCGAGCGCCGTGCACGGCGCCTGGCCGCTCGCGTTCTGCGTGCGGATCGTCCCGGCGTAGGTCTGGTCGCCATAGTCGAGTTCGTCGGCGAGCTCGTTGTCCGCGTTGAACAGGGTGATGTTGTCGTTGCGGCCGAGGTTGCTGCCGACGCCGCCAGCGCCGAGGCTGCCGATGATCTTCACGTCCGCGGCGAGGTTCCAGTCGGCGCGGAACGTCTCGGCGTCGGTTTCGGTGATCACGACCGATTCGCCCGGCTGTACCGTGCCGAAGGCATCGAGCGGGAACGCGCCCGGCAGGGCGTGGTCGTCGTCGAAGCTCCAGCCGGCCATGTCGACCGCGGCATCACTCATGTTGGTGAATTCGATGAATTCGCCGCCGTTGCCCGAATACATGAATTCGGTGATGCGCATCGGCGAGTCCGCGGCGACGCCGTAACCGTAGACGAGCGTCTGCGGTCCCCGTTCGGCGAGCGCCGGCAGGTAGCTGCGCGAGGCGTAGGTGTTCTGCGCGACGGCTTCGACGTAGTACGTCACCGTCTGTCCGCTCGTCGCCGCGATCGGCAGCAGCGCGCCGTAGACACCGTCGCCGACGGCGCCGTCACCCGAAGCGCCGTCGTCGGACATCGCGACGCGATGATAGGTGCCGGTCGGGTCGGCGCGGTAGTACAGGCCGACGCCGGCTACCGGATTCCCGTTCGCGGCAACGGTGGCGGTGATGTACACCGGATCGGACGGCTGCGGCGAGGGCGCCGACGCGGCGACCTCGCTGATGGCCGGGCCGGGCGCGGCAAGTTCGGTGTTCGACGCGAGCGCGCTCGCGCGTTGCGTCACGAAGGGCTGCAGGCCGGGCACGGTGCCGCCACCGGGGCCGCCGCCCGGCAGCGTCACGTTCGTCGTGAAGTTGTCGCTGAACTGCTGGTAGGTGTAGAGCTTCTTCGGATCGGCCTGCACGGCGGCGTCGATCAGGTCGCGCTGTTGCTGGAACAGCGGACCGAACGTGTCCCAGTTCAGGTCGCCGAGCACGGTGCGGTAGTGGGCCATATACCGCTGGCGCAGCTCGGCGACCGACAGCACGCGGCTCAGCACCGGTTTGTTCGTCGCGTTGAAGTTCAGCGTCGGCGACCAGTTCGTCGCGGTGAATGACTCGTTCGCGTCGCGCTGGATCAGCTGCATGCGGCCGTCCGTCGGATTGGTGTAGGTGGCGAAGTCGCAGCCCTTGTTGACGTAGCTGTCGTCGTCGGTGAGCAGGTTCTCGAGCACGACTGACCAGATCGAAGGGTCGATCGCGAACACCGTGTCGATGCTGTCCTGCCAGTTCGCCAGCGAACCGTTCGACAGCGCGTTGGTGACCGCGATCAACGAGCCGTACGGATCGGCGAGGCCGCCGTCGTCCTGGATCTCGTAGGCGCCGTAGGACGACGCATTGGGGCCGGCATAGGCGAGGCCCGGGCCGTTCGGGTTGTTCGCGCAGCTGATGCGCAGCCCATCGGCGTCATCGAAATAGTCGCGCAGCATCTTCTTGTTGCCCTGCTGCACGTTGTTGTAGACGCCCCAGTTCGCGCCGTTGAGGGTCACGACGACATGGTTCGCGCGGATGTTCGGGATGAACCGAGCGACGTAGTTGTTGTAGACGATCTCGCGCGAGAAGGTCGGATCGTGGAAGCCGTTGTTGAGGTTGAGCGTGCTGTAGCCGAGCAGTTCCTGGTCGTCGTGCGTGTAGTCGACCTTGAGCTTGAGCGAGAACTTCTGCGAGCCCGTCGGCAGCGCGGTATAGGACGTATTGCCGCGGATGCGCACGCCGACGTCGGGATACGAAACACCGTCGACGACGAGGTCGGCGAGGATATAGGTCTGCGACTGGTAATTGTTGCGCAGCAGGGTTTCCCAGTTCGTGTCATGGAACGTGAGGTTGAACGTGCGCAACACGCCCGGGTCGTAGAGGTCGGCTTCCTGTGCGCTGACATGCATGGCGGCGAACGTCAGGAAGAAAAGAGCGGAACGGACAAGGCGGTTCATGGCGATCCCCAGTTGGCGCGGCCGAAGCAGCCGCCCTGCGACCAGCGTGGCGGACAATCGTGCAGAAAATATGGATGGGGGCGACGCGCGCTGCGGCATGTCGCACGCAGATCCGGTTGCGCGGCAAAGGCGTGCAGTGTCCGGCGTGAGCCGGTTCGTCGCCGTTCGTCGCATCCCGATCGAGCGCCCCGCTCGGCACAGGATCCGACCTCATGACCCGCAACCCGGCTGTTGTTTTGCTGTTCCTGAATCTCGCCGCGACATCGACCGCGTCGTGCGCCGCCGGCGACGCCGTCGCGCACGCCGCCGTGCCGGAGGTCGCGCAGCGCCCGTACGCCTGTCCCATCTTCCGCAACGGTTTCGAATCCGCCGCTGCTTCATTCCAGTTGCCGGCGCCTTGGGTGACAGCGGCCGGCAACTTCGAATTCGTCACGCCCGGCGGCTACACGATCAAGATCGACCTGCACACCGTCACAGTCACCGATGCGATGGCTCTGAACACCATCCAGCATTGGGGCGACCCGCACGAGAACCTCAACGGCAAGCACCTCAAGGACTGGGGCGGCCAGCCGGGGTGGGACGGCGCGCGGCGCAGCGTGCTGCTCGGCGATGGCAGCAAGGTGACGATGGAATCGAGCGGCTGGCAGGGCCTGATCCTGTTCACGTCGATCTACGCGGGCGGGCAGAACATCCAGTTCGACAACGCGGCCAGCGAAATCGTCCATCGCAGCGCCGATCCGCTCGACACCCGGCAACGCGAGCGCGCGCAATACGACGGCGAGACCGCGCTGTTCCTGACCAGCGACGCGACCGGCATCGCCAGCTACACCAACGTCTACAACGAGAATGCACAATTCGAACAGACGACATTCGCGGTGCCGCTGGGCACGACCGGCGGCTGCGACAACCCCAATCAGGTGAGCGATCTCTACGACGATCCGCGTTGGGGCAACACCTGACGGATCCTGCGCGGATGCACCGCCTCCGGTCCGCCATTGGGCTGTCGAGAACCCCCTGATGGCGCGATCCGTGGCTGGATCGCTCGCCAATCAACGACGCGGGGGCGTTGATCGGCGGAAGCAAGTCCGGCCATGCGCGCAGAGTTGGGATTTCGCGCATGGGCTGCGCGGCGATCGCAAACAACCAGGCGCGGCGTTCGACGGCGTTCGTCGCGGCAAGCAGATCGTCGATTCGAGGGTCATGGGTCGTTACCCTTTTGGCGACGCGTTGCTGCCTGCGGCACATGTGCAGGGCGCGAGATGTCGGGGTTTTCGAAGCCGTCGGCGAACAGCGGCAGGACGACACGCGTGGCGGCAAAGTCGTTCCCGATCTTGCCGAACATGTAGATGTAGTCGCCGGCGGGAATCTGCTCGTAGCTGTAGATATTCGGCGGGCCTTGCAGGTAGATGCCGGATTGGCCGAAACGCGGTAGACGCCGTCGTGGTCTGCACCAAAAATGCCGTCCGGCAAGCCCTGCGCATCGAGCCGCGCCAGCACGAGTTGCAGCGAGGCTTGGCCGTCGACCGTCGTTCTGGCCGTACCGACGAGCACGACGCGGCCGTCGGCCTGCACGACGGCGTGAGTTGCATAGCCAACGTCCGCAGGTACGGCAGTGGCCGCGATGCGCGCGATGCCGTCGCCGCTGCCGCCTTACGCGATATCCGGAAACGGCGGCGCCGCGGCAGCGAGCGACGCAATGGTGAACAGCCCGATGCCGGCGATGGCATGGATGCGCGAATGTCGTTTCATGGCAACTCCCTGCGTCTGTCTGCGGCGTTTGCGTACCCGAGGGGGCAGCTGCACCCGGGTAACGCCGTTCGGAGTGCGGGGCAGCCATCCGCTTCGCCAGGTGTTGCGTTGCGCGATGCGCGGCGTCCCCAAGCGCGGGTGTCGGCGCTGGCCACGCTCGGCGGCCTGGATCGTGGCGAAACGGGTGCTTGGCCATGGCGCAGGTCCATTCCGGCCCGAACCGCACGTCGCGGCCCGAACCGGGAGACGCCACTGGGCCCGGCGGCCACGAACTCTAGGCGGCGGGTGGCGGCTTCACCGTCGACGTCATGGAGCGTCTTGCTCCTGTCGCCGCGGCCGTGGTCCCGGGTCGATTCCTGCGAGTGAAAATCTTCCGCCCCGCACCGATGCGCACGAAGGCGGTGACGCGTGACGCGCGACCGCGCGGCGGCATGACGCTCAGGTGGGCGACGGCGTCGGCTCGCTCAAGGCATGCAGCAGCCACAGCCGCGCCGCGTGCCAGTGGCGCTTGACCGTGGCCGGCGACTGCGCCGTGGCCGCGGCGATTTCGTCGATGCCCAGGCCGCCGAAATAACGCAGCTCGACGACCTGCGCCTTGGCCGCGTCGACGCGTTCGAGGCGTTGCAGCGCGCTGTCGAGATCGAGCAGGTCGGGATCACCGCCTGCGTCGGGTAGATCCAATCGGCTCAGCGTCACGCGCTCGCCGCCGTCGCGCTTGAGGCGGCCGCGACCGCGGGCGTGGTCGACGAGGATTTCGCGCATGAGGCGCGCGGCGATCGCGAACAACTGCGCGCGGTGTTCGACGACGACCGCGCTGGCGCCTGCCAGGCGCAGCCACGCTTCGTTGAGGAGCGCGGTCGGCTGCAAGGTATGGTCGCTGCGTTCGTTGCGGAAGACCTGTTCCGCGAGCCGGCGCAGTTCCGGATAGAGCAGGGCGACCAGCCGGTCGCGCGCCGCGGCGTCGCCGTTGCGCCAGTCGCCGAGCAGTTGCGTGACCTCGCCTGCCATGCGGCGAGTCTATCAGGCCGTCGTGATCGGCCCGCCCGTATTGCGCCGCACTGCGCGGCTGCGAAGTGGCGACTACACTGCGTCGGCCGGGTGCATGCGCCCGCGCCCGGCGACGTGCCGCCGTCTTCTGGGGAAAGCGACGTGGATGCTGAATTCGACGCGCAGGTGTTGCGCCTGCTCGAAGCTGCGCTGGAACAACCGCTGGTTTCGCGCGAGCCGTGGCTCGCTGCGCAGCCAGCATCGGACGCGGTGCGTGCGCGCGTGCGCACGCTGCTGGATGGCGAAGGTTCCTTGGGCGGATTCCTCGACGCGCCGCCCGCGCTCGACGCCACGCGCGTGCGTGCGCCTGCCGACCAGGACGGCGGCGAACGCATCGGCGCCTGGCGCATCGTGCGCGAACTCGATGCCGGCGGCATGGGCGTGGTCTACCTCGGCGAGCGCGCCGACGGTGCCTACGAGCAGCAGGTCGCGATCAAGTTCATGCGCGTCGCGGCATTCGCCGATGCGCGCGAACACGCAGAATTCGCCGCGCGTTTCGACAACGAGCGCCGCCTGCTCGCGCGCGTGGAGCATCCCAACGTCGCGCGCATCCTCGACGGTGGCAGCACCGCGGATGGCGTGCCGTACCTGGTCATGGAGTACGTCGACGGCGTCTCGCTGAAGGCATGGAGCGACCGCGAAAGCCTCGGTGTCGCCGCGCGCGTAGCGCTGTTCTGCAAGGTCTGCGACGGCGTGCAGGCCGCGCACCGGCACCTGATCGTGCATCGCGACCTCAAGCCCGGCAACATCCTCGTCGGCAGCGACGGCGATCCGCGCCTGCTCGATTTCGGCATCGCGCGCACGCTCGACGCGCAACGCGGCGACGCCGCGCCGACCGTCGCCGGCGCGATGACGCCCGCCTACGCCAGTCCCGAGCAGGTCCGCCACGAACCGTTGACGACCGCTTCGGACGTCTACTCGCTCGGCGTCGTGCTCTACGAACTGCTCAGCGGCCGACGGCCGTATTCGCTCGACGGACTGAGTCCCGCGCAGAGCGAGCGCGTCGTCTGCGAAACGCAGCCGCCGACATTGCGCCGCGCGATCTCGGCCGCGCCGTTGCCGGATGCCGAGCGCCGCGCGCGGCTCGCCGGCATCGGCGGCGACCTCGAGCGCATCGTCGCCAAGGCGCTGCACAAGGAGCCGGCGCGCCGCTATGAATCGGCCCGCGCGCTCGCCGACGACCTGCGCCGCTGTCTCGACGGCCGGCCCGTGCTCGCCCATCCCGATTCGGCGAGCTACCGATTCGCGCGTTTCGTGCGCCGCCATCGCGTCGGCAGCGCCGTGGCCGCGCTCGCGCTCGCGGCGATCCTCGGCGCAGTCGCGGTCGCGCTCGCGCAGGCGCGCCAGGCGCGCCGCGCCGCCGCCGACACGCAGCTCGTCAACGGCTTCCTGCTCGATGTCATCAACACCTCCAATCCCTACGGCAGCGGCTCGGAGATGACGCTGAGCGCCGCGCTCGACGACGCCGTCGGCAAGGTCGACGAGCGTTTCGGCAACCGTCCCGATCTCGCCATCGACATCCGCAACGCGCTCGGCCAGAGCCTCCTCTCGCGCTATCGGCTCGATGCCGCCGAGCAACAGCTCGCGCGCGCGCGCGACGACGGCGAACGCCTGTTCGGCGCCGACGATTCGCGCGTGGTCAGCGCGATCGCGACGCTGGCCAGCGTGCGCAAGGAGCAGGATCGCGGCGACGAGGCGAAAGCGCTGTTCGACGACGCGTTGCGGCGCATGGAACGCAGCGGCCAGACCGACACGCCGCTGTATGCGAGTACGCTCAACGACATCGGCGTGATGTACCTCGTCGAGGAGGATTTCGCGCACGCACAGGAATACCTGCGGCGCGCGGTCGATGCCGACCGCAACGGCGACACGCCCGATCGCATCGAGCAGCGCGCGCGCACACTGGCCAACCTCGCGCAGGCGTCGCGCGGGCTGGGCGACCTCGATCGCGCCGAGGCGCTCTACGGACAGGCGCAACCGATCCTCGAGAAGCTCTATCCAAACGGCAATCCGCACCTGGCCGTGATCCTCAACAACCGCGCACGTCTGGCATGGGTGCGCCAGCATCGCGACGAGGCGATCGAACTGCAGAAGAAGGCGGTGGCGATGCATCAGCGCTCGTTCAATGGCGATCACGTGATGGTGCTGGTGCCGATGACCAATCTCGCGCGCATGTCGCTCGACACCGGCAAGCTCGACCTGGCCGAGGAGTGGGCGCAGAAGTCGGTCGACATGGCTGGCCGGCTGTATCCGCAGCACAGCCATCACTACCAGATCAACGCGCTCGCCGCGCTCGCCGGCGTGCGCCTGGCGCAGCATCGCAGCGCCGATGCGACCGTGCTGCTCGAACGCGCGCGCACGCTGATGGCCGGACTGGACAATGTGCCCGACTCCACGCGCAACTACGTGAATGATCTCGTCGGACGGGCCTGTAGCGTCCGCGGCGGGCGCGTCGCCGCGTTCTGCGGCAGCACGCGCTGATTGCGAATGGGCGAGCCCGCCTCTGCGGGACTGGGCCGCATGGTATCCACGCTGCAGTCGCGCCTCGCTTGGCAACGAAAACCCGCGCGGCGATGCGCGATTTCCGTGGATGCATGTCGTCAGCCGCCGCCGAAGCCGCCGATGAACACGGTGCTTCGGATCAGATACGTGGCATCGAAAAAGGCGAAGCTGTCGCCCGCGTCGGTTGCATCGACGGAGAATTGGACGCGGTGTCGGCGCCGAGGAGGCGGCCACCCGCGCAGGCCGAACGCGCTCATCGTGCAGCACATCATTTCGCCATCGAAGCGTCGAGATCACGCTGCAGGCTCGATGCCAACTGCGGCAGTCGCGCGGGCGGGTTGCGCACGGCGGCGAGCTTCGCGTTGCCGAGTGCGGCAAGGCGCAGCGCGGCATCGAGGTCATGCATCTGCAAGGCCGCCTCGGCCGACAGCAACGGCACTTCCGCGCGCGCAACGGCATCGGCAAATGCCTGCGTCGACAGGCGCTCGAGCGACGCGCGCGCGTCGGCCGCACGGTGCAGTTGCAGATACGCCCTGGCGCGCAGCACCGTGGCCTGCGCGGATGCGTCCACATCGGCTGCGGGGGTCGCGACGAGCGCCGCGTCCAGCTTGTCGAGCGCACCCGCGGCCTCGACCGCCGCGTCGAAATCGAGCTGCAGGGCGGCGAGCTTTGCGTAAGCCGCCACGCGGTCCGGTGCGGACACATCCGGCGCCAATTCCAGTGCGGCGATGGCACGATGCAGTTCGCGGAGGCCCGACGAGTACTCGCCATTGCGCGCAAGCGCGATCGCGTAGTCGATGCGCGTGCCGGCAATGTCCGCCGCTTCGCCCGCAGCCGCGTCGCCCACGCGGCGCATCCACTCGCGCAGCGGCGGCAGCGCGTCCGCAGGCTTTTCCGCCTTCAGCGCAATGGCGCCGATCGTAGCGAGGTCTTCGGCCACCTGCGCGTTTTCGTCGCCGTAAGCGAGGCGGTCGATGCGCAGTGCCTCGCTCGCGGCCTCGCTCGCGGCCCCGAAATCGCGTTGCTCCACGCGCAGGATCACGAGCGCGTTGAGGTGACGCGAAATGCGCCAGTCGTCAGGCTCGAGCACGGCCTTGTCGATTTGCAGCGCGGCGAGAATGTGCTGCTGCGCGGCGTCGAGATCGCCGGCGCGCCGATACGCACGCGACAGCGTCGCGTGTGCGGTCGCGACCGTCACGTGTCCGGCGCCGTACTGCGCCACGCGCAACGCGAGTTGCTGTTCGCTCGTGACCACCGCGCCGCGCACGTCGCCGGCATCGAGCTGCGCGTTGCCGAGATAGCTCAGCGTTTCCGCGAGATGCGCGGAACCCGCTTCCTTGCGGGCGAGCGCGACGGCGGCGTTCGCGTCGGCGACGCTGCGCGCGTGGTCGTGACGGCGGCTCGACAGAAGCGCCGACAGTTGCAGCAGCTTGCGGCGGACATCATCGCCGGCAGCGGGGTTCGCGAGGAGGCGGTCGTCGAGGACACGCGCGGCATCGAGTTCGCCGACCGACGCCAGCGATTGCCCGAGCTCGTAGCCGGCGGTCACCGTCAATGCGGCGTCGTCGCCGAATGTTGCGCGTGCTCGTTCGTAGTTTTCCTGCAGCGTATCGCGCGAGGTCCGCAAGCGTCCCTGGTGGCGCAGCATCGCGCCGAGCTCGTTGAGCAGTTCGGTGCGCGCGCTTTCGTCCATGCCGGCATCGTGGCGCGCGTGCGCGATCGCCTTCTCGGCGACATCGGTGATGCGCGGTGGCCCGTCGCGCGGTGCGCCCGGTTCGGCCTCGACGAAGGTTTCGACCATGAAATCGCGCATCGCGTTGGCGCGCGCCTGTTCCTGTTTGGCCACGCGCGTCTGCCACAGCGAAATGCCGAGCGCGACGAGGATCGTCGCGGCGAGGATGGCAGCGAAGCCGGCGCCGACGCGGTGGCGGCGCAGGAACTTGCGCCCCCTGTACCAGCGCGACGGCGGATGCGCGTGCACGGGTTTGCCGTCGAGCATGCGCTCGACGTCGTCGGCGAGCGTGCCGGCCGAAGCGTAGCGCCGTTCCGGCACGGGGTCGATGGCCATGCGGATGATGTTGTCGAGGTCGCCGCGCAGCGCACGCCGCGCCGACTCGGCGGTACCGGGCAGCGAGCCGCAATCCGTGGCATCCATCTGCGCGGAAGGCAGGCGGTGGTCATCGCTGCGCAGACGTCGCCCGATGAACAGCTCGCCGAGCATGACGCCCAGCGCGTAGACGTCGGTTGCGGTGGTGATCGCGCCGCCGTCGACTTGCTCGGGCGATGCGTAGGCCGGCGTGAATGCCGGCAGCACCGTCGCATCGGATTCGGCTTCGTCGGCGAGCAGTTTGGCAATGCCGAAATCGAGCAGCTTGACCTCGCCGTCCGCGGTGACCAGCACGTTCGACGGCTTGAGGTCGCGATGCACGATCAGCGCGCGGTGCGCCGCCTCGACCGCGCGGCAGACCGTTGCGAAAAGTTGCAGGCGTTCGCGCGCGCCGAGCGCGTGCGCAGCGGCATAGTCCGTGATCGGCACGCCCTCGACGAGCTCGAGCGCTATGTAGGCGTTTCCCTGCGCCGTCACGCCGCCCTCGATCATGCGCGCGATGTGCGGGTGCTGCATCTGGATCAGCGCGCGCTGCTCGCGAGCGAAGCGGCGACGCATTTCCGGCGAGAGCAGGTTCTGGCGCAGGAGCTTGAGCGCCACGCGCTGGCTCGCTCCATCGAACTCGCGCTGCGCCTCGAACACCGTCGAGGAACCCCCTTCGCCGATGACACGCACGATCTCGAACGGGCCGATGCGACTCCCTCGCGGCAACGGCATGGCCGGAGCTTCGCCGATCGCACGCGCGAGATCGCCGACGCTTGTGCTCGATACGGGTTCGTCCTCCGCGAGGTCCGCGCGCAGCAGTGCCTCGACGCGTGCCCGCACGGCTGCATCCACGCATTGCGCGTCGAGGAACGCGGCGCGCGCCGTCGGCGCGAGCGCGAGCGCCGACTCGAACAATTCGCGCAGGTTCGTCGACGGTGTATTCATGAGCCCAGGCAACGCCGGATGACGCGCTCGCCTGACATCCCCGGACTCATTTGCCGAGTCTGTTCCCGCGAAAAATGCGCGATATCACAGCATAGTGGCTCTTTGACGGCTGCGTGCGCGGCTTTGCCCTGGCCCGATCGGCCGCAGTCGCCGGGACTTCGCGTCAGCGCAGGCTGGTCGAGGCGGTCGTGCCCAAGGTGTCCTCGACGAGCGCCGGCAGCTCGCCGCGCAGGTGCAGCTGCGCGAGCGCATTCATGCCGGCGCGGGTGGCCGGATCGTCGAGGTTCACGTCCTGCGATTGCGCGAGCGTGGCGACGAGGTTGAAGTACGCATCGTCGTGGATGCCGGCCGTGTCGAGCAGCTGCGCGGGCAACATCCATGCATGCGTGTCGACGCGCTGCTCGCGCGGATTGCGGTTGTCGAAGAGCAGCCACGGCACGGGCTGCGCCTTCGCCTCGCGGCCGTCGTCGAAGCCGAGTTGCTGGTAGACGGGGCCGAGGTCGGGCAGGTGGTCGCCGTAGAACAGCAGCAAGGTGTGGCGCTTGCGGTGCGCGATCGCACTGGCGAGGCGGCCGAGTTCGTGGTCGGCGTCGTCGAGCAGGTAGAGGTAGTTGCCGAACCAATCGCGCGCGCCGGCGTCGAGGCGTTCGGGCATCGGCAGCGCGGCCTTGCGCGCGGCATCGAGGTTCGGGCGCCAGTCGAACGGGCCGTGGTTCTCCATGCTGATCGCGAACAGGAACTGCGGCGGACCGTCGTCCGCGAGTTCGTCGAGGACGCGGTCGGTGAGCGCGGCGTCCGCGGTGAACAGGCCGACGATGCGATCTTTCGGAAACGCGCTGCCGTCAATGAAGCGGTCGAAGCCGAGCGCGGGATAGGCGCGCGCGCGGTTCCAGAACGCGATCGCGTTCGGATGCACCGCGGTGGTGAAGTAGCCGTGTTCGTCGAGCACGCGGGCCAGGCCCGGATACTGCGTCTCGTCGAGTTCGAGCCACGGATACTGGATGCCGCCCAGGCTCGCCAGCGGTGCGCCGGTGAGGACCTCGAACTCGGTGCGGATCGTGCCGCCGGCGAAGGTCGGCACGGTCAACTCGCCGTTGCGCGCGCGACGCGCGAGCTTGTGGTATTCGGGCAGCCAGCGGTCGCTGAGCACCTCTTGCAGGCGCGCCGGGTCGAACAGCGATTCGCTCTGCACGACGACGATGTCGGGCAGCATCTCGTTCGTCGTCGACAGCGCGAGGCCCGCGCGCAGTTCCGGCGCGTGCGCTTCCAGCAAGGCGACGGCGGCGGCGCGATCGGCGGCGGGCACGCCGTTGCCGCCGACTTCCCAGTGATAGAGCAGGAGGCTGCCGAGCAGGCCGGTGCGCGATGCGCTCTGGTCGAGCGCCCACGGCTGGAAGCCGCGCTCGGCCACATGGTAGACGTGCCGCCAGGGGCCGACGCCGGCGAACAGGCTGCTGCCGACGAGCAGCGCGCCCGTGCCGAGTACGAGGCGCCGCCTCACGGTCAGCGCATGCAGCGGACGTTCGCGCAGGAGCAGCACGGTCATCGCGGCGCCCGTGCCGATGAGCAGCGCGTGCACGAAATCCACGTGCAGGTATTCGCCGAACAGGTGCAGCGCCGGACCGGGGTTGGCGAGGAACAGCAGGTCGGCCGGCAGCAACGGCATCTGCAATGCGCCGAGCTTGGCCGCGTTCGCCGCATACAGGCCGCCGAGGACGAGCAGCATCAACCAGGCCGACAGCAGCAGGCGGCGTGTGGCCGCGAGCAGCAGCGCGAACGCCGTCAGCGCAGGCAGCAGGTTGAGCGCGAGCAGATGCAGTACGGTCGCCGGCGCTTCGTCGCGCGAGAAATCGATTCCCGGATCGAGTCGCGCGACGAACAGCAGGAGCAGCAGCACGCACGCGACCACGGCCGCGCCTTCGCGCTCGACGCGCGGGCGCCAGCGATCGCTGCGCAGGAGCGAAACGGACCGGTTGAAGACGGGGCTGTTCATGACAGGGGCGCGACAATGCCATGACATCGGCAACCCCGTATTAACTGCGCGTTAGGCCGCGCCGGTCTTTACCTCGGCGTCAGGTGGCCGTTGGCGGGGCGCACCTGCGAGAATCGCCGCATGCCCGGAACCCCGCGCTGGCCTCCGCCGCTCGCCGCCCTCGTCGCCGAACGCTTCGCGCGTGTGGAAGCGGCCTGCCGCGCCGCCTCGGTGCCGTTCCATGACGATGCCGGCGTCGACGACCGCCTGCGCCGCGTGCTGCTCGCCAGCGATTTCGCGTACCGCAGCTTCCTGCGCGATCCGCTGCTGCTCGGCGCCGACGCGCTGCGCCTGATGGCCGACCCGCGCCATGCCGATGCTCGCGCCGGCGTCTTCGACGGGGTCGGGGAAGACGCCGCGCTGCGCAGCCTGTTGCGTGCGTTCCGGTTGCGCGAGGCGTTGCGCCTGATCTGGCGCGACGTCAACGGCGACGACACGGTCGCGACCACGCTGGCCGGCGCCTCGGTGCTCGCCGACACCTGCATCGAACACGCGCTGCGCGGCGCCGAACGCCAGGTCGCGCAGCGCCACGGCGTGGTGCGCGATGCGCGCGGCCGCGTGCAGCGCCTCGTCGTGCTCGGCGTCGGCAAGCTCGGCGGCGGCGAACTCAATTTCTCCTCCGACATCGACCTCATCCTCGCCTACGACGAGGACGGCAGCAGCGATGGCGCGCGCCCGCTCGATGCGGCGACGTATTTCGCGCGCGTCGGCCAGGCCTTCGTCGCGCTGCTCGCCGACCGCGACGCCGACGGCTACGTCTACCGCGTCGACCTGCGCCTGCGTCCGTTCGGCAACGCGGGTCGGCTCGCGCTGTCGTTCTCCGCGATGGAGCAGTACTACCAGCGCGAGGGGCGCGACTGGGAACGCTACGCGTGGATCAAGGCGCGCATCGTCGGCGGCGACCGCATCGCCGGCGCGCGCCTGCTCGACACGCTGCGGCCGTTCGTCTATCGGCGCTATCTCGACTACGGCGCGTTCGCCGGGCTGCGCGAGATGAAGTCGCTCATCGATGCGGAAGTCGCGCGCAAGGATCTCGCCGGCAACCTCAAGCTCGGGCCCGGCGGCATCCGCGAGATCGAATTCATCGTGCAGCTCGTGCAGCTCATCCGCGGCGGCCGCGAGCCGGGCTTGCGCGCGCGCGGCCTGCTCGAGGCGCTTGCCGCGTGCGAGCAACGCGGCTTCGTTCCGCTCGATCGCGCACGCGCCCTGCGCGCGGCTTACCTGTTCCTGCGCCGTGCGGAGAACCGCGTGCAGATGTTCGCCGACGAGCAGGCGCATGCGCTGCCGGACGACGACACGGCGCGCGCGCGCCTCGCGATGTCGCTCGGGTTCGCCGACGCTGCCGCACTCGACGCGGAGCTGGCGCACCATCGCACCGTCGTCGCCGAGGAGTTCGCCGCGCTCATGGCCGTCGAGGCGCGCAGCGACGCGCAGCGAACGCAGGCGCAATGGAGCGCGTTGTGGAGCGCGCTCGCCGCGGGCGACGACGTCGATGCGGGCCTGCTCGCCGCCGCCGGCATTTCGCCGGCGCAGGACGTCGCCGCCGAACTCGAAGCGCTGCTCGGCAGCGTCACGTACCGGAACATGTCCACGCGCTCGCGCGAGCGCCTCGATCGCGTCATGCCCGCGCTGTTCGCCGCGGCCGCCACGCAGTCCGATCCGGCGGTGTGCCTCGTGCGCCTGCTGCGCCTCGTGCAAGCGGTCGCGCGGCGCTCGGTCTACCTCGCCCTGCTCGACGAACAGCCGGCGGCGCTCAAGCGCCTGTCCGCCGTGTTCGCGGCGAGCGCGTTCCTCGCCGAGCGCGTCATCGCGCATCCGCTGCTGCTCGACGAATTGTTCGACGATCGCGTCGAGCAGGGGGCGCCGACGCGCGCGGAAGTCGATGGCGAGCTTTCGCGCCGCCTCGACGCGCTTGGCGGAGCCGATGCCGAAGGCGAGATCGAGCTCATTCAGGAAGTTCGCCATTCAGCGCTGTTCCGCATCGGCCTGGCCTTCCTCGGCAAGCGGATCGACGCGGTGGCGACGGCACGCGCATTGTCCGACGTCGCCGAAAGCGTGCTCGCGCGCGTGCTGCGCATCGCCGAGCGCGATCTCGTCGCCGCGCACGGACGTCTGGACGGCCGCGGCAACGCCGGCCTCGCGATCGTCGCCTACGGCAGCCTCGGCGGCGCGGAACTGGGTTTCGATTCCGACCTCGACCTCGTCTTCCTCTACGACGGTGAATTTCTCCACGACGGCAGCGCGCAGGTCGAATCGGATGGTGCGCGTCCGCTCGACGGCCAGCGCTGGTACGCGCGCCTCGCGCAGCGCGTCGTGCACGTGCTCGGCACGCTCACGCGCGCGGGTCGGCTCTACGAAGTCGACGTGCGCCTGCGCCCGGATGGCAGCAAGGGCATGCTCGTGCTCGGCATCGGCGCATACGAAGCCTACCTGCGCGAGCGCGCCTGGACCTGGGAACTGCAGGCCCTGGTGCGCGCACGCGCGGTCGCGGGCGATGTCGGCCTCGCGCGCCGCTTTTCGCAACTGCGCGATGACCTGCTCGCAGTGCCGCGCGATGCCGCACTCGTGCGCGCCGAGGTCGTCGCCATGCGTGCGCGCTGGCGCGCCGGGCGCGATCGCTCCGATGCGCAAACCTTCGATTTGAAGCAAGGCGCGGGCGGTCTCGTCGACATCGAATTCCTGCTGCAGGCGCTCGTGCTCGCTCACGCCGAGAGCCATGCGGCGTTGCGCGGCAGCGGCAATTCCGCCGAATTGATTGCGCGGCTCGTCGAAGCCGGCGTTCTGGGCGAGGCGGACGCCGTCGCGCTCGCGCAGGCACACGCCGGCCTGCTCGAGCGCGCGCTGTGCTGCACACTCGATGCGCGTTCGCGCATGCTCGCGCGCGAGGCGATGCTCGAGCGCATGTCGCTCGCGGTGCGCGAAGTTGCGCGCCGTCTCGGTATGGACGGGGCCTGAGCGGCGCTGCAGGCGGTGTCCGGGTCGAGTGTGCGCCGCTGACGTCTCGATCTACAGGTCGTCGTCGCGACCTCCAAATGCAGCCGCATCGAGTGATGCGCGGCGCAGTGCGGTCGGGCCCGGCAGGGCGGCGCGACGAACTATCGCAACATGCGAAAGCGCTTGGCGTTCCAATGGATCGACATGGACCGGCTATTCGTCATGTCCGTGTCCATGCAAACGTGGGTCGAGTCAGCGACCACCATCCCGGGAAGCAGGTTGCGGATGGAGACTCCGCTTCGACCGCCAGCGCGCGAGCACGAGTTCGGCGATCTCGCGTGTTTCGGAAAGCCGCGGCGGCTGTGGTCGACTTGTGCCGTTGCCGAGCTGGCGCAGGTGTCCGCTTGCCGCGAGCTCGGCATGGAACGCGGCCAGTTTGCCGCCGATCGGTCGCGTCGCGAAGGTGTACACGGGCTTGCCGGTTGCGCAGGCTTCCGAAAGCATGTTCACCGAATCGGGCGTGACGACGATGCGCTCGGCCCAGCCGAGCAGGCCCGCGTACGGATTCGCGCCGTCCTGCGTGCCGCTCCAGAAGATGCCGGGAAACGCGGCGAAGCGCGCGCGCAGTTTCGCCGCCAGCGACGGCGGGGTGCGCCGCGATACGCTGACGAGGAAGCTGCCGCCGTCCTGGGATTGCTTCGCAGCGAGATGGGAGAGCAACGCGTCGAACCAGGCGTCGTCGAGCCGTTGCGCGCGCGTGCTTGCGCCCACGAGCACGGCCGTGCGCGGCGCGGGCAGTTCGGCGAACTGCGGAAACTGCGCGCGGCCTTGCGCGAGCCAGTCCGCATCGACGGGATTGAGCGCGCCGATGCTCGTGATCACGTTCGCGCCGGACAGGCCGTCGTGCGCGGGCGCGACGACGAGGTCGAAAGCGGCGCTGTCGATGCGCGGGTCGAGGATCTGCACGCAGAAGCAGCGTCCGCCGCTCCACGCGCGCAGCGCGCGTGTCGCCAGCGCGGCGCGGCGACCGCAGCCGATCGCGATGTCGGGCCACGGCGGCGCGAGCGGCTTGCCGTCGTCATCGCGCAGCGCGAGCCCGGCGCCGGCCAGAAGTCGCGGCGCCAGCGCCGCCCACGGCTCGCGGACCCGCAGGCGCACCACGCGTGGGGCGAGGCCGAGCGCCTGCGCGAGCGCAACGGCCTGGCGTTCGTTGCCGGCGGCGCCGTCGCTGATGGCCCAGCAGGTTGGCGGACTTGGGGACGTCATCCCGGCAGCCTAATGCACGATGATCGTTTCCGTGCGGGCAACACTGCATTCGGGTGCGACGGCTTGAGCTTGGCGGCGCAGTACCGCATTGTCTCGGGGCTGGACTTGTCCCAATCCCTCGATCCAACGTTCCCAAGGAGAATCCGATGATTCGCCGTTTCGCTCTCGCCGCCGCGCTCGCGCTGGCCGCCTCGCCGGTGTTCGCCGCAACCTACACGCTCGACCCGACGCACACGCAGGTCGTCTTCAGCTGGAACCACTTCGGCTATTCCAACCCGACCGCGCAGTTCGGCACGATTGCCGGCACGCTCGATTTCGACGCGGCCAAGCCGACGCAGTCGAAGGTCGACGTCACCATCGACATGAACAGCCTCAACACCAACGTGCCCAAGCTCGACGAGCACCTGAAGAAGGCCGACTTCTTCGACGTCGGGAAGTATCCGCAGGCGACGTTCAAGAGCACCAAGGTCGAGAAGGGCAAGGATGCGAAGCATCTCAAGGTCACCGGCGACCTCACCATGCACGGCGTGACCAAGCCGGTCGTGCTCGACGTGACGATCAACAAGGTCGGCGATCATCCGATGCTGAAGAAGCCGGCCGCCGGTTTCGACGCCAGCGGCACGCTCAAGCGTTCGGATTTCGGCATCGGCGCCTACGTGCCGAACGTGGGCGACGAGATCAAGTTGCGCATCACGACCGAAGGCACCGCGGACGCGGCTGCGAAGTAGTCGTTCCCAGCGGAACCGCGCGATCCGGACGGGATCGCGCGGTCCGCGGGCGGCGGTGCCGCCTGTGCGTCAGCCGTTCTTGACGACGCCCTGGTTCTTCAGCGCTTCGAGTCCGCCCAGGTTGAGTCCGGCGACGGCCGCCTTGAGCTGGTCCATGCTGTCGGCATTGCCCGATACCTTCACCGCGAAGCGGTCGCCGAGCACGATGCCGTATTCGCCATCCTTGCTGTTGCTGTCCCACTGTTCGTGGACGAGGCGGCCGTCCTGCTTGTAGGTCTTCTCGTAGCCGTGGTCGGTTTCGCGGTCGTTCTGCACCGCGGCCCAGCCAGCCAGGCCCATCAGGCCCTTTGCCGAACCGGTGTCGGTCACTTCCAGACGCAGGGTATGTCCGGAACCGTCGGAATACGTCGCATTGGCCGTCGACACCTGCATGCCCATCGCGCCGTTGCGCTCGACGGAAATGTCGGTGCGCTTGAGGCCGGCGAGCGTCTCGGGCACGAACGGCTTGAGCACGTCCGGCGCGAGCGCCTCGACCTTGTCGCCGCCGCCGAGCGCCGCGCCCATCATCGCGCCCATCGCCTTGCCCGTCGCGTCGGCGTCGCCGGATTTCTGCGCGGCTTCCATCTGCTTGTTTGCCGCGTCGACCTTCTTGCTCCACGCGTCGAGCTTGCCGAGCGCGCTGTCCTTGTCGATCGACACGCTCCCCGAATCGGCGCCCCGCAGGCCGTTGAGGCCGCCGCCCATCATGGCGCCGGTTCCGACGATGCCACCCACCACGATGGCGCAGATCCAGCTCAGCACGATGGCGATGACGATGCTGAGCGCCGTGTAGCCGGCCGATTTTTCGGGCGGGCACTTCATCGTGTTCGGCAGGCCAAGGTAGAGCAGGTAGATCGCGTAGATGCCGCCGGCGATGCCGATCAGCCAGCCCAGGCCGGGCACGATCGCCCCGATTCCGGCGATCCACGACGCCGTCCACGAATACGCGACGGTCTTGAGCGCCTGCACCTGGTTCTTCTGCGCCGAGAAGGTCGGCGCCAGCGCGTCGATGATGAGCATCATCAGGTACGCGACGACGAGGCTGAGCGCATAGCCGACAATCGCGCCGGTCAGGCCGGCCCCGATGCCGGTGCGGTAGGTGACGCCGAGGAAGCTGTAGCCGATGAAACTGCTCTTGATGAACGCGGCGATCGCCGGCAACGCGGCGACGATGACGATGTAGTTCTTGTACAGATCGGCAATCGTCGCCGGTTCATTGGCGATGACCGGCCATTCGGTTTTCGGCGTCAGCAGGATCGCCTTGACGCGCGTGAAGATCTTGTTGAAGTCCACTTGTCCCTCCCGGAAAGGTGCGATTGGCAAAGCGCAGGAATTTTAGGCCGGATCGTCGCGCGTTCGCGCCCGCACTGCATCACGGCGCTTTCGTGCGCTCTGTCACGCCGATGCTGCGAAACGATTGGCATGTATCGTGCTTGTCCTTTCCGATGGTCGACGCGAGCGCCGACGCTCGTCCGGTCGCGAGCGGCGCCGGGTTCATCCGGAATGGTCCAGGGTGCCTGCTAGAATTTCGGGTTTTCGATGGAGTCCGCCATGCGTTCCAATCCCGCGGCGCAGAAGGCCGTACCGGCCAACGCCGAGCACCGTTACCAGGTCACGCGCGCCGACCTGCCGCTGAGCTGTCCCATGCCGGGCATGTCCTTGTGGAATTCCCATCCCAAGGTCTACCTGCCGATCGTTGAAGACGGCGGCCATGCGCGCTGCCCGTATTGCAGCGCCGAGTACGACCTCGTCGACTGAGCGGGCATGAGCCAACGCCGCCTGACCGTTGTCCAGCTGATTCCCGCACTCGAAGCCGGCGGCGCCGAGCGTTCGACGCTGGAAGTCGCGCGCGCGCTCGTTGCGGCGGGGCATCGTTCGATCGTCATCTCGACCGGCGGGCGCATGGTCGCCCAACTCATGCGCGAGGGCAGCGAGCATGTCGAGATGCCCATCGCGGCGAAAGCGCTGCGCACTTTCGCGCAGCTGCCCAAACTGCGCGCGTTGTTGCGCGAAGTACAGCCCGACATCGTCCACGCCCGCTCGCGCATGCCGGCGTGGCTTGCGCGGCTCGCGCGCGGCGCAACGCCACGGGCGCACTTCATGACGACGGCGCACGGGCTCAATTCGCCGGGCTTCTACAGCTCGGTCATGGCGCGCGGCGAACGCGTCATCTGCGTCTCCAATACGGTGCGCGACCACCTGCTGCGCCACTATCGTTTTGCCGATCCGCAGCATCTCGTCGTCATTCCGCGCGGCATCGAGCCGGCCGCCTATCCGTATGGCTGGCAGCCGGACAACTACTGGCGCGAGTGGTTTTTCGCCGAATTCCCGCACCTTGCCGGTGCGCCGCTGCTCACCTTGCCCGGGCGCGGCACGCGCCTGAAGGGCCACGCGGATGCGATCCGCCTCGTTGCCGATCTCAAGGCGCGCGCGATTCCGGTGCGATTGTTGCTGCTCGGAGTGCGCCAGGCCGGCCGCGAAGCCTATGTCGCCGAACTCGAAGAGCTTGCCGCCGAACTCGGCGTCGCCAACTGGATCGCGATGAGCGCGCAGCGCGACGACACGCGCGACGTCTATGCTGCCTCCGCGCTGATCCTGCAGTTGTCGACCAAGCCCGAATCGTTTGGGCGTACCGTCATCGAAGCGATCTCGCTGTGCCGTCCCGTGCTCGGCTACGACCATGGCGGCGTGGGTGAATTGCTCGCCGATCTCTATCCGGCCGGACGCGTACCGCCCGGCGATCGCGAACGCCTGGCCGAACGCGCGGCGGAACTGCTGCGCGCGGCGCCGCCAATCGCGCCGCTCAAGCACTATCGCCTCGCCGACATGCAGGCGTCGACGCTGGCGCTCTACGCCGACTTGGCGCGCTGACCGGCCCGCTGCCGCAGAGGCCGGCCAACCCTGCGGTCTTTCGGACGCCCGGCAAGGCGGCACCGGCGTTCGTCATCGCAGCGCGGGTGGCAATCCGGTGCCTCGCTCATCCTCTTCACTGTTCGATGATGCGCATTGCGTCGCATGGGGCTTTGTCGGATGCGACGCTACGCGACGCGGGCGAAGACGGTGATTTCCTCGCGGTCGTGGTAGAGCTGGCGCGCGCGCACTTCCAGCTTGCCGCCGACGTCGGCGTACAGGATGGCGAGACAGCGCTGCACTTCGTCGTGGCGCTTCTTCATCGGCAGCTTGAGATTGAAGATCGCCTGCCGGCACCAGCCCTGCGCGAGCCATTGCGCCATGCGCGCCGCGACGCGAGCGGGCTGCTCGACCATGTCGCAGACCATCCAGTCCACCGGCGTGCGTGGCTGGTAGCGGAAGCCGTCGGCGCGCAGGTGGTCGACGAGGCCGCTTGCCATGAGTTCGGCGTCCATCGGCCCGTTGTCGACCGCGATCACCTGCAGCGAGCGGCGCACGAGTTGCCAGGTCCAGCCGCCGGGGGACGCGCCGAGGTCGACCGCGCGCATGCCGGGCTTGAGCCAGCGCTCGCGCTCGCCCTCGTCGAGCAGGACGAGCAGCGCTTCCTCGAGCTTGAGCGTCGATCGGCTCGGCGCGTTGCGCGGGAATTTCAGGCGCGGAATGCCGCCCGGCCACGGTGAACTGCGCGTGACGTCGGCCGCGCAGACGAAGGCGTCCTGTCCCGAGGTCAGGCAGACGTGCAAGCGCCAGCGCGAGCCGCGGTCGATGAGCGCGCTTTTCTTCAGCGCCGCGAACAGCGCTGCGTTGAGGCCGCGGCACAGCGCGGCGAGGTCGCGCGTGGCGTCGCTGTCAGGCGCCTCGACCCAGACGTCGCACCAGCGTCGCCGGCCGTATTCGGGGTCGTCGCCTTCGATGATCGGCCGCAGCGCGCCGATGCGATCCTGCGCCGGCATCGCGCGCGCGCGGCCGAGCACGCGCAGGAGCTGCCGCGCGAAGACGAGCCCGCGCCAGCGCGCGGTCAGCGCATCGGCATGCGGCGACACGAATTCCACGAAACCGCTGCCGCGTTGCGCGCGCGCGTGTCCGCCGCCGCCGCAGTCGAGGTCGTGCGCGGCGAGCTCCTGCGCGCATTCGCCCTCGAAGCCTTGGCGGCAGTAGGCGAGCACGGCGTCGGCGTTGGTCAGGGGCATCGGTCGTTGCCGGGATTGCGGGCTTGCATCATGCCGGGCACGGCAGACGCTGGCGAGTGTGACGGCGTAACGGATTTGCCCCGGCGGCTGCGCTAGGTTCGCGCCCCTGCGAATGGATCGGAAGGAAGAACACGCCATGGCCGGGAACACGAATCTTTGCGCCTGTCGCGCCATCGCGGCGCTGGCGTCGGCGTGCCTGCTGCCGGGCGCCGCGCGCGCGGTCGACGTGAACGTCGACACGGGCGCCGACGTGCATCCATTCAGCCCGCTGATCTTCGGCGTCGCCAACGGCGATGCCGCCCGCAACGCGGCGATCGGCTATCCGTTGCGGCGTTGGGGCGGCAATGCCACGACGCGCTACAACTGGCAGGTCGACGTGCACAGCACCGCGTCCGACTGGTATTTCGAGAACATCCCCGGCGCATCGGATCGCGCGCACGTGCCGCCGTCGAGCAACGAGGCCGACGCATTCATCGGCGAAGCGCGCGCCTACGGCGCCGACGTGTTGCTGACGATCCCGACGATCGGCTGGACGCCGCGCGCCGACAGCCCGCAACAGCATCCGTATTTCGCCGGATTTTCGGTCGCCAAATACGGCGCGCAGGTGCCCCCAAACCCATGGAGCGCGGCGGTGGATCCGTGGGACACCGACGCCGGCAGTGGCGACTGCGATCCGGCCACCAATCCTTCGCCGAACTGCGTTGCGTATGGCGACGAAGGCCGCCATCACCTGATCAACAACGATCCGCACGACACCTCGACCGAAGTCGGCCCTGAATTCTGGAAGTCGTGGATCGCGCATCTGCAGGCGACCTTCGGCGGCGCCGCCAGCGGCGGCGTGCGCTACTACGCGCTCGACAACGAAGTCATGCTGTGGAACTCCACGCACCGCGACGTGCATCCGGATCCGACTACCTACGACGAAACCTGGAACAACGCCGTCGCCTACGGCGGCGCGATCAAGCAGCAGGATCCGGCGGCGCTGGTCACCGGCCCCGTGACCTGGGGTTATTGCGACCTGTTCGGCTCGGCCGCCGACGGTTGTGTCAGCGGCAGCGACCGCGCCGCGCACGGCGGCTTGCCGTTCGTCGCGTGGTACCTGCAGCAGGTCTGCGCCCATCCGCTGCCCGGCGGCGCGCGCGCGGTCGACGTCCTCGACCTGCACTACTACCCGCAAGGCAGCAACGTCGCGCTGGACGACGACGATTCGGCCGCGACCGCCGCGCGTCGCCTGCGCTCGCTCAAGGAGCTCTACCGCGCGGACTGGGTGTCCGAATCGTGGATGTCCGACCTCGGCGACACCGACGCCAACCACTACAGCAAGCCGAACCTCATCCCGCGCGTGCGCGCGTGGATCGCGCAGTATTGCCCCGGCACGAAGCTCGCGATCACCGAATACAACTGGGGCAACGACGGCACCACGAGCGGCGCGGTCGCGCAGGCGGAACTGTTCGGCATCTTCGCGCGCGAAGGCGTCGACATGGCCACGCGCTGGGTCGCGCCGGATGCGGGCACGAAGGTCGAGCGCGCCTTCATGCTGTTCCTCAACTACGACGGCGCCGGCGCGAAAGTGCAGGGCGAGAGCGTGCGTGCAACGAGTGCCAACATCGACCAGATCGGCGCCTACGCGTTCCGCTCGGGTGCGCGCACGATGGTCCTGCTCACCAACAAGACGACCGCCGCGCAGAACGTCGCGCTGAGCTTCGCCAGCGCGCCCGGTTCGGCGTGGACGCTCTACGGCTTCGACGCAACGCACGCGGTGCACGCGATCGGCAGCGGCAACTTAGCAGGCAACGCATTGAACCTGGCTGCGTTGCCGGCGATGTCGGCGAACCTGCTCGTGGTCAGCGGTGGCGACGTGATTTTCAGGAACGGATTTGAATAGGCCGCGTGCGCGAGTGCGTGTTTTTGCGGGCGTCCCGGCCACGCGACGTCATGTCAGTAGCTCGCGCCGTCCATCTGCGCGTAGAGCTTGAACACGTCGCGAGCCTCGTCGCGCAGGATGTCGCGGCGCACGGCAATGCCTCGCTTTTCGAGTTCGCCGGCCCAGTCGGCGGGCAGCGGGCCTTCGTCGAATTCCGACAGTTCCATCACGTCGGACGAGCGCGCGCCGATCAGCAGTTCGTCGATGCCGGCCCAGAAGGTCGCGCCATAGCATTGGCAGCACGGCTGCGCGCTCGTCGCCAGCGTGTAGCGGCGGCCGTCGTCGTTGAGGCGCCAGCGTTTGGTGCGCGCCTGCGCGGCGAGGAAGGCCATCATTTCCGCGTGCGCGACCGAGCAATGCTCGGGCATGACGCGATTGACGCCTGCGGCGACGACGTGTCCCGCGTCGTCGAAAACGATCGCGCCGAACGGGCCGCCGGTGCGCTCGGCGACGTTGCGCCGCGACAGCGCGATCGCGAGCGCGACGCGCTCCTCGTCGCTCGCGTACGCGCGGCCGGCGCCGATCTCGTCTTCGATCCAGTCGGGCAGGCTCAGCGTGATCGCGGGCACGGGCATGGCGTTCTCCTCAAGTGGCGCGAGAGGCTAGCCGCTCCGACGCTCGCACGGCAACCACGCGGGATTGCCGGCGCGGTCGAATGCCTGCACCATCGCGCGCCGCTCACGACACTTCTGCCATGACGTCCGATCCCGCCCGCTCGCAGACCGCCCTGCCGCGCAATCCCGGCATCGACGCCCTGCGCGGCGTGTCGATCCTGCTCGTCGTGCTGCACCACCTCGCGCTGCGCATTCCGCCGAAGGCGACGGCGCTGGCCGACGTCGTGCCCGGCCGCGTGCTCGGCGCGTTCGCCTACAACGGCTACGAAGCGGTATGCGTGTTCTTCGTGATCTCGGGATTCCTCATCGCCAATCATTGCCTCGCGCGCTGGGGCAGCCTGGCCGACATCGACCTGCGCGCGTTCTACGCGCGCCGCGCCGGGCGCATCCTGCCGTGCCTGCTGCTGTTGCTCGCGGTGCTGTCGGTGCTGCATCTCGCGGGCGCATCCGACTACGTGATCCACCGGACCGGCCAGTCGCTGCCGCGCGCGTTGTTCGCCGCGCTCGGCCTGCATCTGAACTGGTACGAAGGCGCGACGGGTTACCTGCCCGGTTCGTGGGACGTGCTCTGGTCGTTGTCGATCGAGGAGACGTTCTATCTCGGTTTTCCGCTCGCCTGCCGGCTCGTGCGCAGTCGCGCCTTGCTCGCGCTGACGCTGGTCGCGCTGATTTGTGCGATTCCGTTCTCGCTGATGGCGATCACCGACAACGAGATCTGGAAGGAAAAGGCCTACCTGCCGGGCATGGGCGCGATCGCCGCCGGCGTGCTCGCCGCGCTCGCGACGCGACGCTGGCCGCGGCCAGCGCGCGCGCTCGTTGCCGCGATCGGCATGTTCGGTGCGGGTGGCCTGCTTGCGCTGATGTTCGCGATGCGCGAATTGTGGCCGCTGCTGCACGATTTCGTGATGTTCTGGCTCGTCGCCTGCGCTGCGTGTTTCGTCTGGGCGCTCGCGCAGGCGCGCGGAACAGGCGTGCGCGCGCTTGGCTGGCTGCGCTCGATGGGTCGCTACAGCTACGAGATCTACCTTGGCCACATGTTCGTCGTGTTCGCGATCGTCGCAACGTTCAAGGCGACGGGCGCGGACCTGCGTTCGGGCTGGCTGTGGTACGCGCCCGCCGTTGCGCTTGCGTGGGCGCTGGGCGCGCTGGTCGGGCGTTTCTGGTCCGATCCCTGCGCGAAGGCGCTGTCGCGGCGCCTTGCGTACGGAGCCACGCCCGATGCGGCGAGGCTTCAGCGCCTGGCGTAGGAGTCGCGCAGCGTCACCGTACGATTGAACACGGGCCGTTCCGGCGCGTGGTCATAACGATCCGCGACGAAATAGCCGAGGCGCTCGAACTGCACGTTGGCTTCGCGCGCGGTGTCCGCGGCGACCGGTTCGATCCACGCCTGCACGACGCGCTTGGCATCGCGGTTGATGTGATCGGCGTAGGTCTTGCCGTCGCTGGTGTCGTCGGGATCGGCGCAGGTGAACAGGCGGTCGTAGAGTCGCACCTCCGCACCGACCGCGTGCTTCGCGCTGACCCAGTGGATCGTGCCCTTGACCTTGCGATCCGCGCCGGGCATGCCGTGGCGGGTGTCGGCGTCGAGCGTGCAATGCACTTCGACGACGTTGCCGTTTGCGTCCTTGACGAGATCCGTGCAGCGCACGATGCCGACGCCGCGCAAACGCACTTCGCCGCCGGGCACGAGGCGATGGAAGCCTTTCGGCGGCACTTCGGCGAAGTCTTCGCGCTCGATCCACAGCTCGCGCGAGAACGGCACCTTGCGCGTGCCGAAGTCGGCGTTCTTCGGATGGTTGGAAAACCCGATCGCCTCCTCATGCGCGGCGTCGAGGTTGTCGATGACGAGCCTGAGCGGATCGAGCACGGCCATGCGCCGCGGCGCGCTCGCGTCGAGCACGTCGCGCACGCAGCCTTCGAGCACGCTGAATTCGATCGTCGAATTCTGCTTGGTCACGCCCGCGCGATCCCAGAACGCGCGGATCGCGGCCGGCGGAAAGCCGCGGCGGCGCACGCCCGCGAGCGTGGGCATGCGCGGGTCGTCCCAGCCGTCGACGAGCTTTTCGGAGACGAGCGCCATCAGCTTGCGCTTGCTCATCACCGTGTAGTCGAGGTTGCCGCGTGCGAATTCGATCTGCTGCGGGCGACTCGCTGTGGTGAGGCCGGCGCGGCGCATCGGCTCGGCGAGCTCGGGCATGTTCGGCACGTCGAGCTGGTCGAGGCACCAGTCGTAGAGCGGGCGGTGATCCTCGAATTCCAGCGTGCACAGCGAATGCGTGATGCCTTCCACGGCGTCGGACACGCAGTGCGCGTAGTCGTACATCGGGTAGATCGGCCAGGCGTCGCCGGTGTTCTGGTGGCTGACCTTGCGGATGCGGTAGATCGCCGGATCGCGCAGGTTGATGTTGCCGGACGCCATGTCGATCTTCGCGCGCAGCGTGCGCGCGCCGTCGGCGAATTCGCCGGCGCGCATGCGCCGGAACAGGTCGAGGTTTTCCTCGATGCCGCGATCGCGCCACGGCGAGTTGCGGCCCGGCTCCGTCAACGTGCCGCGGTATTCGCGCACTTCTTCGGCGGACAGGTCGCAGACGAACGCCTTGCCGTCGCGGATGAGTTTTTCCGCGCACAGGTAGAGGATTTCGAAGTAGTCCGAGGCGTGGTGCAGCGCGCTCCATTCGAAGCCGAGCCAGCGCACGTCGGCCTGGATCGCGTCGACGTATTCGACGTCTTCCCTGGACGGATTGGTGTCGTCGAAGCGCAGGTTGCAGGTGCCGGCAAACTCCGCGGCGACGCCGAAGTTGAGGCAGATCGACTTGGCGTGGCCCAAATGCAGGTAGCCGTTCGGTTCTGGCGGAAAGCGCGTCTTCACCGCGCCACCATGCTTGCCGGCAGCGACGTCGGCGACGACGATCTGGTGGATGAAGGAATGGCCCGCGGCGGGCGCGGTGACGGCGTCGGTCATGCTGCGTCGCCGCGGGTGCGGCGCTCACGGTCGAGGGAACCTCGCAGTTTAGCGAGGGCGTGGCCGAAAGCGAACCGGCAAGACCTGTCAGGAAGCCGCGACGTGCGGCCGGCACGCGTCGGGCGCATCATGGCGTCGGTGACGCTAGCGGGACGAGCATGAGAATCATCTATTGCGCCGACACGATCATCGACGCCAACCTGGTCAAGGGCGCGCTCGAGGCGGAGGGCGTGCGCGCATTCGTCGGCGGCGAATATCTGACCGGGGCGCTCGGCGAGCTGCCGTGCTGGAATCTCGTCAACGTGATGGTCGCCGACGAGGACGTCGAGCGCGCGCTGCCGATCGCGCGAGCCATCGATGCCGCGCTGAGCCAGCCGTGCGAGGAGGAGCCCGACGAACCGATTGGCGGCGTCGTCGCCGGACCGGAGCCCGGACTCGCCTGATTCCGCCGTACCGGAGCCGTCCGTGTCGGCGCGACTCCGGCGCGATGCAGGATTTCAGGGTTGCGGCACGACGCCGAGATAGGCGCCTGCGGCGGGAATCGTCGCCCACAGTTCCGAGGTGATCGAGAACGACTTGTCGAACAGGCTTTCCGCCGTGTTGCGGTCGCCGGCAAGCAGATAGTACGCACCGACTTCGGCGATTTCCTTTTCGTCCTTGGGGTTTTTCGCGACGTAGCTGTCGAACATCGGCTTGGCGCGACTCCATTCGCCGGCCTCGCGGTAGACGCGATGAACGGCCATGCCGTCGAGCGTATCGCGCGATCGCCGTGTCACGCCACCGCGGACGCGAGGATGCGCGTGACCCAGTACGCCTGGTAGGCGATGTGCGCAAGCACCACCGCCAGCTGCACCCGTGGTCGTACGGTGCAGCAGGCGATCGTGCACAGCGCCAGCCCGAACGGGACCTGGATCACGTAGTCGGTGACGAGCCGGGTCCAGTGCGCATTGCCCTTGATCATGGTGTCGACCACGTCGAGCACGAACGTCGCCGCGAGCAGGCCGAAGAACCAATAGCGGCGCTGGATCAGATAGGACTCGTAGCCGCCGTATTCGTCGATGTCCTCGGGGAACAGCAGCGCCGCGAGCAGGTAGAGGGCGATCGCATAGACGATCAGGAACACGAACGTCGTGAAGTTCCAGACCTGCAGCTGCGACAGCGCGAACTCCCACCACCAGAACAGGACCAGTTCGATCAGGATCGAGACGGCCCAAAGCAGATGGATCGCCGACAGGCGATAGCGGCCTGGATGTTGCACGAGGCCGGCGAACCCGGTCAGCAGCTTGGACACGGCCAGGCCGACGACCATGCCCAGGACGATGCGGATATGCGGAAAAAGTTCGCTGCCCGGCGGTGTCGCCATCGATTTCCCCGTCAATGTCGCGCGGCAGACTGCGCGGCGCAGGACGCGATGCTACAGGTCGCCGCGCAGCGCCTGCAGCGCGGCGAGCGCCGCAAGTCCCGCGGTCTCCGTGCGCAGGATGCGCGGGCCGAGCCGCAGTCCCGCGAAACCTGCCTGCGAGAGCGTGCCCAGATCGTGCTCGGACAAGCCGCCTTCGGGCCCGACGACGAGCGTCATGTGCAATGTCGCCGGCACGTCGTGCAGGCCGGTCGTGCCGAGCGGATCGAGCGCGAGGCGCAGCTCGCCGTCCGCGGCAGGTTGCGCGGCCCAGTCGGCCAGGCGCACCGGCTCGTCGAGCTCGGGCAATCGATTGCGCCCGCACTGCTCGCAGGCCGAACCGAGCACGGCGTGCCAATGCGCGAGGCGGCGTTCGGCGCGTTCGGCATCGAGCTTGACCTCGGTGCGATCGGTCACCAGCGGCACGATGCGCGCGACGCCGAGTTCGGTCGCCTTCTGCAGGATCCAGTCCATCTTCTCGCCGCGCGCGATGCCCTGCGCAAGCGTGATGCGCAGCGGGCTTTCGCGGTCGGCCGCTTCGGTCGCCGCGCCGATGCGCGCGGTCACGCCGCGCTTGGCGAGCGAGGCGATTTCGCCCGCGTATTCGTCGCCGTCGCCATTGAACAGGCGCAGCGGGTGGCCGCGCTCCAGGCGCAGCACGCGCACGAGGTGCTCGCCCGCCTGCACGGGCAATTCCACTTCGCGGCCCGGATGCAGCGGTTGTGGCACGTAGACGCGGGGGATGCGCACGGTCGCCTCCATGGCGCGATCGGCGTTCGATTGTGCGCAGCGGCGGCGGAGGAATCCAGCCCCGGCTGGCCGCATTCCGGCGTTCCACTGTCGTGATGCCGGTGCCGGATTCTGCGGCAGCGGCGCGCTATGCTGGGTCCTCCCGCCACGGAGGAACGATCATGTCGTTTCGATATCCAGCCGCTGCGGTCCTGACCGTCGCGGCAAACGTAGCGCTCGCCGCGCCCGCCGCACACGTGGAAACCGCGCCGGATGGCCGCGTGCTCGCCCGCATTCCTGCCGTTGCGGCTGCGCCCGTCACGACGACCGTGCCGGCCGGCGACGACGCGCCCTACGCTGCGAAACCCGATTGGAGCAACGACCTGCGCGTGCAGGTCGGCGGACTCGCGTTCGGCGACCTCGACGGCGACGGCCGCGACGACCTCGCCGTCGTCACCTACCACAGCAACAGCTTCCCGCCCTATGACGACTGGCACGACTACGTCTACTTCAACCGCGATGGCGCGCTCGAAAACGAGCCGTCGTGGCAGTCGTCGGACCAGCACCATTCCAGCGAAGTCGCGATTGCAGACGTGGACGGCGACGGCTACAACGATCTCGTCGTCGCGCGTGGCGGCTTTTCCTACGATCCCAGCGTCGTCTACTTCGGTGCGGCCGACGGGCTCGCGACCGCACCGGGCTGGCAGTCGGCGCAGTCGGCATGGGCGGTCGGCATGACCCTGGTCGACATCGACGGCGACGGCGATCTCGACCTCGTCACCGCGAACCAGGGCAACGGCACGTCCGATCCGTACCGGCCGCTGTACCTGTTCCGCAACGACGGCCACGGCTTCGCCACCACGCCGGATTGGCAGTCGGCCGAAGCCGCGGTACAGAACAGCGTCGCCGCCGGCGACCTCGACGGCGACGGTCTGCCCGACCTCGCCGTCGCGAAATGGGTGAACTTCCACAGCGCGGCCTACGCGAACGCGGGTGGCACGCCGGCGACGACGCCGTACTGGAGCGGCGACACGACCACCGGCGACCGCGGCGTCGCGATCGCCGACTTCGACGACGACGGCCGCGCCGACATCCTGCTCGGACAGGACGTGCTGACGCTGTATTCCAAAGATGGCGCCGGCGGCTTCTCTCCGACCTGGCAGGCCGGCAACACCGAGTCCGACCACCAAGGCCTCGCGGTCGCCGACGTCAACGGCGACGGCACCCCGGATGTCGCCGAGATCGACTTCGCGCGCGGCAAGGTCTGGCTGTACCTGAGCCGCGACGGCGCGCTCGACCCAGAACCCGCATGGAGTTACGACGGCGACGGCGCCGGCACCGCGCTTGCCTTCGGCGACGTCGATGGAGACGGCCTGCCCGACCTCGCGGTCGGTTTCTCGGGGCAGCCGTCGGTCGTCGTGTTCCTCAATCGCGGCACGCCGGTGAAAGACGACGCGATTTTCGTGGACGGCTTCGAGGCGGATGCGGCGGGATGATTCGGCGCGGCCTTGCCCGCGCGTCGTGAAACCATATCGATGGGAATGGCCGACGTATCTGCCTTTTAGTCCACTTCAGGTCACGGCTCGCTCAATGCCTTCGACCGCCACCTCGACCATGAAGTCGATCTCCTCGGGCGTGATGCAGAACGGCGGCATGAAGTAGACGACGTTGCCGAGCGGGCGCAACACGGCGCCGCGTTCGAGGCCGTGCCGGTAGACGCGCAGGCCGCGACGTTCGGAAGCGGGAAACGGCTCGCGCGTGCGCTTGTCCCTGACGAGCTCGACGGCGGCGATCAGGCCGGTCTGGCGCACGTCGGCGACGTTCGGGTGATCGGCGAGCGGCGCCACTCTCGATGCGAGATGCGCGGCGAGCACGCGGTTGCGCTCGAGGACGGGTTCGTCGCGCAGTACCGACAGCGTCGCCAGCGCGGCGCGGCAGGCGATCGGGTTGCCGGTGTAGCTGTGCGAATGCAGGAATGCCTTGCCGGCCGAATACTCGGCGTAGAACGCGTCGTAGATGCGCGCGGTGGTGAGCACCGCGGACAGCGCGAGCGTGCCGCCAGTGAGGCCTTTCGACAGGCACAGGAAATCCGGTGCGATGCCGCCCTGTTCGCAGGCGAACAGCGTGCCGGTGCGACCGAAACCGACCGCGATCTCGTCGGCGATGAGGTGCACGTCGAATTCGTCGCAGAGCGCGCGCAGGCCGGTCAGGTACGACGCGTCGTGCATGCGCATGCCGCCGGCGCATTGCACGAGCGGTTCGAGGATGACGGCGCAGACCTCGTGCGCGTGGCGTTCGAGGAGCGTGCGCATTGCGCGCAGGGCGCGCGCCGCGCAATCGACGGCGCTTTCGCCGGGTTCGGCTTCGTACGCATCGGGCGAGGGCGCGAAGATCGGGTCGAGCAACAGCGGCGCGTACGTGCTGCGATAGAGCGGCACGTCGGTCACCGAGAGCGCGCCGAGCGTTTCGCCGTGGTAGCCGCCGGTCAGCGCGACGAAGCGCGTGCGTTCGCCGCGGCCGAGGTTGCGCCAGTAGTGGAACGACAGCTTGAGCGCGACTTCGATCGCCGACGAACCGTTGTCGGCGTAGAACACGCGGCGCAGCGCGCGCGCCGGATCGGCAGCTCGCGGCGCGATGCGCACGAGTTCCTCGGCGAGTTCGATCGCGGGTTCGTGCGTGAAGCCGGCAAGCATGACGTGGTCGATGCGGTCGAGCTGATCTTTCAGCGCTTCGACGACGCGCGGGTGGCGGTGGCCGAGCAGGCAGGTCCACCACGAACTGACCGCATCGAGGTAGCGCCGCCCGTCGTGGTCGTACAGCCAGGCGCCCTCGGCGCGCGCGATCGGGCGCATCGGCAGGGTTTCGTGGTCGTGCATCTGCGTGCACGGGTGCCAGACCACGGCAAGGTCGCGCGCGGCAAGGTCGGCGGATTTCGGGAAGGCCATGGCGCTATGATCCCGGCCATCGCCGATCCCCACAAGCTCGCCATGCACAACGCCTGTCCGTCACGCATCGTCCATCGCCCGTCGCGCGCCGTGCGCGGCTTCACCCTGATCGAGATCCTCGTCGTCGTCGTGATCCTCGGCATCCTTGCCGCGATCGTCGTGCCGCGCGTCATGGATCGCCCCGGCGAGGCGCGCATCGTCAAGGCGCACCAGGACATCTCGAGCATCGCCAGCGCGCTCAACTTGTACAAGCTGGACAACTTCGCCTATCCGTCGACCGAACAAGGCCTCGACGCGCTCGTCGCCAAGCCGAGCGGCACGCCCGACGCGCCGAACTGGAAAGGCCCGTACCTGCAATCGCGCAACGTGCCGAAGGATCCGTGGGGGCGCCCGTACCAGTACATGCAGCCCGGCCAGCACGGCGAGTTCGACGTCTACAGCTACGGCGCCGACGGCAAGCCCGGCGGCGAAGGCGAAGCCGCGGACGTGGGCAACGGGGAGTGACGCGGCGGGCGCGTTGATCCGGCGAAACAGGCTGTCGAAGTGGCCACGACGCGCCTTTCCGCTCCGTCGATCCGCAATGGGCAATCCGCGGGTTTTCCGTTGATCGCGAATTCGCGCGCCGCGCACGGCTTCTCGCTGATCGAAATCCTCGTCGTCGTCGCCGTCGTCGCCGTGCTCGCGGCGACGCTGACGCTCGCGATCGCCGGCAATGGCGAGCGCCGCCTGGACGGCACGGCCGAGCAGTTCCGCGCACTGCTCGCCCACGCCTGCGACGAAGCCGAACTCGGCGGTCGCGAAATCGGCGTCGCGTTCGGCAGCGATGGTTACGCGTTCTCGCGGCTCGATGGCAGCCAGTGGAAATCCTTCGCCGGCGGCGACGAACTGCGCGCGCGGCACTGGCCTGCCGGCCTGCGCGTCGCGCTCGAACGCGACGGCCGTCCGCTCGACATCGGCGGCGCCGCGCGCGTACCGCAGCTGGTGTGTTTTTCCTCGCGCGAACTGACGCCGTTCGTGCTCACGCTCGCGCTCGGCGATCCGCCGCTGCGTCGGCGCGTCAGCGGCGCCGCCGATGCGACGCTGGCGGTGACGACGCCATGACGCCGCATTGCGAAGCGGCCGGCGCGCATTTCGCGGCGGCGTTTCCCGTCCGGCGCGCTGGCGCTTCCCGGATCGCGCGTGGCTTCACGCTCGTCGAGGTGCTCATCGCGCTCGCCGTCGTCGCGCTCGCGCTGCTCGCGCTCGCGCGCGCCGCGAGCGTGCAGGTGCAGACCTTCGACGCGCTGCGCGAGCGCACGCTGGCCGGCTGGGTCGCGGCCAACGTACTCGCCGATACGCGCATCGCCGCGACGCCGCCCGCGACCGGGCGCAGCGACGGCCGCGTCACGCTGGCCGGCCGCGACTGGCGCTGGCGTCGCGACATCGAACGCACGCCGGACAGCGACATCCTGCGCATCGACGTGCAGGTCTTCCTCGGCGACGCAAGCGCGCCTTCGGCAACGCTCGCCGGCTTTCGCGGCGAGGCGGAGCCATGAACGCGTTCGCTGCGGCGCGGCCTGCGCGCGGCTTCAGCCTGCTCGAACTCGTCGTCGCCGTCGCGGTGTTCGCGGTCGTCGCCGCCGCCGCGTATGGCAGCCTCGCCGCGATCGCGCGCACGCGCGGCGCGCTCGCCGCCGAGCAGGAACGCTTCGCGCAGGTGCAGCGCGCGCTGTCGGTACTCGCCGACGACCTGCGCCAAGGCGTCGGTCGCAGCGTGCGCGGCAACGACGGCAAGCCGCTGCCCGCGCTCGCCGGCAACGCGCAGGCGCTGGAATTCACGCGCGTCGGCTTCGCCAATCCGCTCGCGGAAGCGCGCAGCAACCTGCAGCGCGTCGCCTTCGCGCTCGACGCGGGCGCGTTGCGCGAGGGCCGCTACGCCGTGCTCGACCGCGCGCCGAATTCCGTGCCGGCATGGCGCGAGCTGCTGCCGCGCGCCGGACAGTTGCGCCTGCGTTATCTCGGCTGCGACCGCGTCTGGCGCGAGGCGTGGCCGCCGCGCGAAACCTTGCCGTGCCAGGGCGGCATCGATGCGAATGCGCAGCTGCCGCGCGCGGTCGAATTGCGCATCGCGCCGCCGGAACTGGGCGAGATCCGGCGCGTCGTCGAACTCGTCTCGCCCGCGCCGCGCTGCATGCCCGGGAGCACGCCGCCATGCTGAGGCGTCGCTGCGAAGGCGTTGCGCTCGTCGTTGCGCTGCTCGTCGTCGCGCTGGCGACGATCCTCGTCGCGGCGTTGCTCGATCGCGGCGAACTCGCCCTCGCGCGCACGCGCAACGGCTTGCGCGCGGAGCAGGCCGAAGCTTATGCGCAAGGCCTCGAAGCCTACGCCGTGCAGGTGCTGATGCTGCCGCGCGATGCCGCCGACACCGCCGTGAGTCCGTGGGCGCAACCGATGCCGCCGCAGGTCGTGCCCGGCGGTCTCGTCACCGCGTCGATGCGCGACTTGAACGGCTGCTTCAACCTCAACAATCTCGATCCCGACCATCGAAAGGCATGGCAGCCCGTGTTCCAGCGGCTGCTCGCCGCGCTCGGCGTCGATTCGCGCGTGAAGGACGCGATCGAAAACTGGCTCGATCCGGGTACGGCCGATTCCGCCGACGCGAACGCGTATCTCGCGCAGGCCGTGCCGTACCGCCCGCGCGGCGGGCCGTTCGCGCACGTGTCGGAATTGCGCCTCGTGCGTGGCATCGACGGCGCGACCTACGCGCGCCTCGCGCCGCACGTCTGCGCGCTGCCGGCGGGGACGAAGATCAACCCCAACACGGCGACGGTGCCGGTGCTGCAGGCGCTCGCCTCGGCCACGGATGCGCCGGCGACGCTCGCCATCGCGCAGAAACTCTGGCAGAACGGGCAGGCGCGCTGGACGGATCCGACGGTTTTCTGGAACGCCGCGGGCGTTGCCGTGACGGCCGGCCAGGCGGCGCTCGTCGATACGCGCAGCGGCGCGTTCCTCGCGCGCGGCGACATCGTCCTCGATGGCGTGCCATTTACCGTGTTCCGCCTCATCCTGGCGCCGCCGAACGGTCGCGTGCAGGTCGTGCAGCGCAGCCGCGGCGCGGACGAGGCGCTGCTTGGCGCGGCGCCGATCGACGACGTCGACGCCTCGCCATGACGCGACGCGGTCGTCGCGTACAATCTTGCCGAATTGATCGCCGCGACCTTTCCGCCGAGCCCGCCGATGTCTGACCGCCTGTTCCTGCGTCTCGCCCCTGACGGCAGCCTGAGCTGGCTGCGCGCGTCGGGCGATGCGCGCGCGGCGAAGTCGCTGCCGGGCGCGCCGCCCGCGTCCGCGCTCGCGCAGGCGCGCGAGGTCGTCGTCTTCGTGCCGGCCGCCGACGTACTCGTCACGCGTGCGACGCTCGCCGCGCGCAACCGTGCGCAACTGCTCCAGGCGCTGCCATTCGCAGTGGAAGACCTGCTGCTCGCGCCGGTGGAGTCGCTGCATTTTTCGGCGTCGCCGGCGCAGGGCACGGACATCGGCGTCGCCGTCGTCGCGGGTCCGACGCTCGAAGGCTGGCTCGACCATCTCGCCGAAGCCGGCGTCGAAGCCGATGCGCTCGTGCCCGAATCGCTCGCGCTGCCGCTCGCCGACGGCCACGTCGCGCTCATGCTCGAAGACGATCGCGCGATCGCGCGAACCGCACCGTGGAGCGCCTTCGCCTGTGCGCCGGAAGAGCTGCCCGGTTGGTTCGCGCAGGCGCGCCCGGACGGTCCGCTCGACGTCCACGATTTCCGCGTCGCGCCTCCGCTCGCGTTGCCGCTGCCGGTCGCCGCGTACCACGAACGCCAGCACGACGCGCTCGCGTTCCTCGCCGCGAATGTCGGCGCGGTGCCGCTGAACCTTCTCGATGGCGAATTCGCCGCGCGGCGCCGTCGCCGCAACGACGCCGGACGTGTCTGGCGCGTCGCCGCCGCGCTCGCCGCCACCGTCGCCGGACTCGCCGTGCTCTCGCTCGGCGCGCAGGCGTGGTCGCTGTCGCGCGAGTCGGCGCGGCTCGATGCGGCCGCGCGCGAGGCCGTGACGAAGGCGTTTCCCGATCTCGATGCGAAGGTTTTCGATCGCCTCACGCCCGCGCAGCTCGTGCTGTCGCGCGCGGACCGTGGCGGCGCAACGCCGTCGAGCGGCGCGCTCGGCGTGCTCGAACGCATCGGGCCGATCCTCGCCGGCGGTTCGACGCGCATCCAGACGCGCGCGTTCGACTACCGCAACGGCGTGCTCGAGCTCGCGCTGCACGCGCCCGACCTCAACGCGCTCGACCTCGTCCGCGAACGCATCGCGATGCTGCCCGGCGTGAAGGCGGAGCTCACCGCCGCCAACCCCGGCGCCGACGGCGTCGATGGCCGCATCCGCATCGACGCCGGCACGGCCGCGAAGGTGGCGCAGCGATGATGCGCGCGTGGTGGCAGGCGCAATCCGCGCGTGATCGGCGCACGCTCGTCGTCGGCGCGATCGCGGTCGCGTTGCTGCTCGGCTGGGCGCTCGTCTGGCACCCGCTCGCGTTGCGCCGCGATGCGCTCGAACAGGAAGTCGCCAGCCGCCGCGAGGATCTCATCGCCGTGCAGCGCGGCACCGCGCAGATCGCGCAACAGCGTGCGATCGGCCAGCGCGCGCGCGGCGATCGCGCCGGCAAGTCGCTGCTCGCGCTCGCCGATGCGACCGCGCGCGAGGCGGGGCTCGGCGATGCCATCAGGCACGTCGAGCCGGCCGGTTCGCGCAACGTCAAGGTCAGTCTCGAAGGCGCGAATTTCGACGCGCTCGCGCAATGGATGGAAACGCTCGCAGGCGGTTACGGCGTCGAGACGACGGAGTTGTCGGCCGACCGCGCCGACGGCGCCGGCCTCGTCAATGCGCGCGTGACCTTGCAAGACGCGCCGTGATCCCGATTGAACGCGGATTTGACGCCGTGTTAATAAGCGCGGCCCCATCGTCGCGGTTTGCGTGCCTCGCCTGCGCGAAACGCGTTCCTCCATCGCTCACGGATTGCTGAAACGATGCGCCTGTCCCGAATCATCGCGTTCCTTCTGTTGCTCGCCATCATCGGTGCAGGGGTTTTCCTCTGGCGCCTGCCGGCCGATGTCGGCTATCGCTACGGCGTCAAGCGCGCCGGCGCGGTCGCGCTCAGCGGACTCAGCGGCACGGTCTGGGACGGCCACGCCGACGGCATCAGCGTGTTCGGCAACGACTTGGGCGAAGTCGACTGGCATCTGCCAAAACTGTCGGTGCTCGGCGGAAAACCCGTAGCCGACGTGCGCATCAAGGGCAGCGGCGTCGACGTCGCGGGCCAGGTCGAGCGCCTCGGCCATGGATTTTTCGGCGCGCACGACCTGCGTTTCAGCGTGCCGGCGTCGATGTTCGATCCGCTGTTCGCGGGCCAGGGCGTGACACTCGACGGCACCGTCAGCGGCGTGCTCGACGACGCGTCGATGTCGAACCTCTCGTTGCAGCAGGCCAAGGGCAATGCGCACTGGAGCGGCGTCGCCATCAGCAATGGCCAGAGCGACCTGCGTTTTTCCGACCTGTCGACCGAATTCGCCGCGCAGCCCGACGGCGGCATTGGCGGCACGGTCAAGGACGATGGCAGCGGCAACCTCGCCATCGACGGCCGCTTCAACCTGCGCGTGCCGATGTTCGAGGCGCAGGCGACGCTGCGCGCGCGCAACGGCGACGAGGAGACGCTGCAGTTCCTGCGCGGCATCGGCGAGCCGCAGGCGGATGGATCGACGATCGTGCGCGCCCAGGGCTCGATGTTGTCGGTGCATTGAAATGACGTTCGACGCGGCGTTCCTCGAACGCGCGCTCGCTGTCGCGCAACGCGCCGCCGACGCGGCACGTGCCGTCGTCGTGCCGCGCTATCGCGCGCGGGATTTTGCCGTCGTCACCAAGGCCGACCTGACGCCGGTCACCGAGGCCGACCGCGAAGCCGAAGCCGCGATCAAGCGCGTGCTGCGCGAGGCATTTCCCGACCATGCGTTCTTCGGCGAGGAAGAAGGCCGCGAGGGCGAAGGTGATTTCCTCTGGCTGATCGATCCGATCGATGGCACCAAGGCGTTCGTGCGCGGCTACCCGCTGTTCTCGACGCAGATCGCGCTCACGCATCGCGGCGAACTCGTGCTCGGCGTCTCCGACGCACCCGCCTACGGCGAACGCGCCTGGGCCGTGCGGGGCGGCGGTGCGTTCCTGCGTGAGGGCGACGGCGCGCCGCGCGCGCTGCGCGTGTCGGATGCGCGCGAATTCGACGCGACCACCGCAATGTCGACCGGCAACCTCAAGTCGCTGGCCGCGTCGCCTGCACGCTGGAACACCTACGCCGACCTCGTGCGCCGCGTCGGCCGCATCCGCGGTTACGGCGATTTCCTGCACTATCACCTGCTCGCGCGCGGCGCGATCGACCTCGTCATCGAATCCGACCTCAACATCCTCGACATCGCGCCGCTCGTGGTCATCGTGCGCGAAGCGGGCGGCGTGTTCACCGACCTCGACGGCAACGCCATCGGCCCCGACACGCGCAGCGCGCTGGCGGGCACGGCGGCGCTGCACGCGCAGGCGCTGGAAGCTTTCGCGCGCTGATCGCTGCGCCGGCGTCGGCTTTGAATGCGACGTCGGCGGGGCGTACCCTGCGGCGGCTTGCCGGGCGTCCGGTCCGGCGCGGATTCGCAGTCCGAGGGGGCGACCATGGCAATGCGTGCGCGACAGGGTTTCCGGTTCCGGCAGCATGCGGGCGTGCTGCTGGCGGTGTTGGTCGCGTTGGCCGCCGGCGACGTTTCCGCGGCGGTCTGCCGCGTCGCAGTGGACGGTAGCGCCGGCAACGACGGCACGGACTGGGCGATACCGAAGGACCTGCACGGCGCGCTGGCCGATGCCGGCTGCAGCGAGCTGTGGCTGGAGCAGGGCGTGTACCGGCCGGTCACGCCGAGCGGCACGCCCACCAACGCGGATCGCGCGATCACCTTCCAGATTTCGCGCGACCTGCTGCTGTACGGCGGGTTCGCGGGCGGCGAGGACCATCTCGACGAGCGCGATCCGGCCCTGCATCGCACGATCCTTTCCGGCGACATCGGCGGCGACGACACCGACCCCGACGGCGACGGCATCATCGAAACCAGCGACGACATCGTCGGCGGGAACAGCTACCACGTCGTGACGATGGGCGGCGAGGATGGCTCATCGGTCACCGCGGCGACGCTGCTCGACGGCATCACCATCACCGCCGGATACACCCTCGGCGCCCCGATCCCCTATGGCGGCGGCCTGTTGTGCTGGGCCAACGCGCCCAACGCGGTGTGCAGTCCGCGCCTTTCCGACGTGGACTTCCGCGGCAACTTAACGGGGCAATATGGCGGCGGCATGCTCGCCTGGGCCTTTGGCATGGACAGCGACAGCAGCCCGAGCCTGACCCGCGTGCGCTTCAGCGGAAATTCCGGCCGCAACGGCGGCGGCATGGCCAACATGACGAGCGGCGACAACAACAGCCCGAACCATCTCAACCGCAGCAGCCCGAGCCTCGTGGATGTCAGTTTCACGGACAACTCGGGCACAAATGGCGCAGGGATGCTCAGCCAGGCCTCAGGCCAGTACGCGATGGTCAGCCCCACGTTGAGCCGCGTCACCTTCAGCGGCAACACGGCGGAGACAAATGGCGGTGGGATGTACGTCGATGCCCATGGACTCCATGCGATCGTCGCCCCGGTCCTGGGCGAGGTCACCTTCAGCAACAACAGCGCCACCGTCCACAACGGCGGCGCCATGTACTTTTTCCTCGTCAACGCGCCGACCGGCGATCTTGAGCTGCGCCCCGTTCTGCACCACGTCACGTTCGCGAACAATTCCGCGGCCAGGGGCGGCGCCGTTGCGAATGAAAGCCTGGGCGGCAACAACAATTTTTCCCCTGAATTCAGTCATGTGATTTTCTCGGGGAATCACGCCAGCAACGCCGACGACGATATCAATTTCGATTGGGTCGTCGGCGCGTTTTTCGAATACACGATGATGGCCGGCGGCTGCGTGCCCGTGGACGACGGCCACAGCCTCATCACCTGCGGCGACGGCAACAGCACGGCCGACCCGCTGCTCGGCCCCTTGCAGGACAACGGCGGCTTCACGCAGACGCACTTGCCCGCGCCCGGCAGCCCCGCGATCGACGCCGGCGATCCGGCGAACTGCGACGGTGTCGACCAGCGCGGCGTGCCGCGTCCGCAGGGCGCGCGCTGCGACATCGGTTCGGTCGAAGTGGTGCAGATCAACGATCGGATCTTCGCGGACGGCTTCGAGGATTGAGCTGCAGCGAACGGACTTGCGCTGGCCGGCGTTCCGGCGCTGCACGCGCAGGCATTGGCGGCTTTTCTTACCGCATGGAAGAGCGGTAAAGATCGAAACACGAAGGACATGAAGGAAGACCGAAAAGCTCTTCCGCTTTTCGTGGTGTTCTTCGTGGCCTTCGTGTTTCAGGCTTTTCCTGATACCTCCATCCAGCGCGCTACAATCGGCGGATGCGCAAGCCACCGAAAATCCTCGCCACGCGTAACGTCGACGACAGCCGCTTCCTGCGCGCCGAACACATCGACCTCGAATTCTCAAATGGCGAACGGCGCACGTTCGAACGCCTGCTCAGTTCCGGGCTCGGCGCGGTCATCGTCGTGCCGATGCAGGACGAGGACACCGTACTGCTCGTGCGCGAATACGCGGTCGGCGTCGACCGCTACGAGCTCGGCCTGGTCAAGGGCCGCCTCGACCGTGACGAAACGGCCGAGCAGGGCGCGAACCGCGAACTCAAGGAAGAAATCGGTTTCGGCGCGCGCGAACTGCACATCCTCGGCACGCTGTCGGTGTCGCCCGCGTACATGACCGCGATGACGCACGTCGTGCTCGCGCGCGACCTCTACGCGGAACGCCTCGAAGGCGACGAGCCCGAGCCGCTCGACGTCGTGCCGTGGAAACTTTCCGAATTGCACAAGCTGCTCGAACACGCCGAGGTCACCGATGGTCGCTCGATCGCCGCGCTGTTCATGGCGCGCGAATACCTCGCCGGCCGCTACCGGCCGCAGCCGTGACGGCGGCCGCGCACGATCTAGCCTCGCTTGCTCGCGCTGCGGGCGACATCGCCGTGCGTGCGGCCCGGGCGATCCTCGAAGTCTATGAATCGGATTTCGCCGTGCAGTGCAAGGACGACCGCACGCCGCTCACCGAAGCCGATCTCGCCGCGCATCGCGTCATCGTCGCCGCACTGCGCGAACTGACACCGGACCTGCCCGTGCTCTCGGAGGAATCCGCGGCGATTGCGTGGGGCGAGCGTTCGCGCTGGACGCGCTACTGGCTCGTCGATCCACTCGACGGCACGCGCGAGTTCGTCAAGCGCAACGGCGAGTTCACGGTCAACATCGCGCTCATCGATGCGCACGAGCCGGTGATCGGCGTGGTGCAGACGCCGGTGACGGGCGAGCTCGCGATCGCCTGGCGCGGTGGCGGCGCATGGCTGTCCCGTCCCGGCGAGGCGTCGCGCCGGCTCGCCACGCGCGCGCGGCCATCGCCCCTCGTCGTCGCCGGGAGCCGTTCGCATGCGTCCGAACGCGAAAACGAACTGCTCGCGCGACTCGGCGCGTTCGACAAGCTCGCGCTCGGCTCCTCGCTCAAGTTCGTGCGCATCGCCGCGGCGGACGCCGACCTCTACCTGCGCCTTGGCCCGACCTCCGAGTGGGACACTGCTGCCGGTCAGTGCGTGCTCGAGGAAGCTGGCGGCGCCGTACTCGATTTTTCCGGCCGGCCGTTGCGCTGCAACGCGCGCGAATCGCTGATCAACGGCGATTTCTTCGCGGTCGGCGATCGCGACGCCGACTGGCAAGCGTTGCTGGACTGAGCGAATGGACGCGCGCGCGACCGGCATCGACGACCTCCTCGCGATCATGGCGCGACTGCGCGACCGCCAGAACGGTTGTCCGTGGGACGTCGAGCAGACCTTTGACACGATCGCGCCGTACACGATCGAGGAAGCCTACGAAGTCGCCGACGCGATCGACCGCAAGGATTTTCCCGACCTGCGCGACGAACTCGGCGACCTGCTGCTGCAGGTCGTGTTCCACGCGCGCATGGCCGAGGAAGCCGGGCATTTCGCGTTCACCGACGTCGTCGCCGCGATCTGCGACAAGATGCTGCGCCGCCATCCGCACGTGTTCGGCGAGGCGCGCGTCGAATCGGCCGCAGCCCAGACGGCGAACTGGGAAACGCTCAAGGCCGCGGAACGCGCCTCGAAAGGTGATGCCGACGCGAGCGCGCTCGCCGGCATCCCGCGCGGCCTGCCCGAATGGCAGCGCGCGCTGAAACTGCAGAAGAAGGCAGCGCGCGTCGGTTTCGACTGGCCCGACGTGAATCCCGTGTTCGACAAGCTGCACGAGGAAATCGACGAGGTGCGCGCCGAGTTCGCCGCCGGCGGCGATGCGGCGCGACTCACCGACGAGATCGGCGACGTGCTGTTCGTCTGCGTCAACCTCGCGCGCCATGCGGGCGTCGATTTCTCGCAGGCGTTGCGCCATGCGAACGCGAAATTCGAACGGCGCTTCCGGCGCATGGAGGCGATCGCGGCGGCAGTGGGCGGGTCGCTCGAAGGCCAGTCGCTTGCCGAGCAGGAAGCGTTGTGGGACGAGGCCAAGGCCGAGGAGCGCACGCCGCCCGACGCGTGACTGCATCCGCCATGGCGACTTTCGCTGCCATTCGGCGTTATGCGCTGGGCGATATGCGAGGTCTTGACGTGTGCAATCCACGAAAGGGAGAGGCGACATGTGCGGAAAGTTCATTGCAACGGGATTGGCTGGTGCCCTGTGCATCGTGGCGACGTGGGTCTTGCCCGCGCACGCGGCGAATGGCGTGGTCGGGCCGGGCAACTGCAACCAGGACGGCTTTGCTGCCGTGCTCGCCACGGTGGACGGCAGCGGCGGCGGCACGATCACGTTCAACTGCGGCACGGCGACGATCGCGTTCACCAGCTACAAGCCGATCGCGCACGCGGTGACCATCGACGGCGGCGGCACGATCACCTTCGACGGCGGCGGCACGTCGCCGTTCTTCCAGGTCTATTTCAGCGCGAACGTGACGCTGCGGCGCTTGACCTTGCAGCACGGCGCCTACGCAGGGGGCGTCCGCGCGATCGAGAACATCGGCAACCTGACGCTCGATCGCGTGCGCGTCACCGGCAATTCGTCGACGCTCGGGCCGGTGCTCAATTCCGGCGCACTGAAGGTGTCGTCCAGCACCTTCAGCAACAATGCCGCGAACTCGGCGAGCAGCCATGGCGGCGCCATCGAAAACAATGGCGGCACCGTCAATATCGGCGCGAGCACGTTCAACGGCAACAGTTCGTCGGGCAGCGGCGGCGCCATCTACAGCGACGGATCACTCAAGGTGACCAATTCCACGTTCAACGCGAACAGCGCGACAGGCGGGGGCGGCGCCATCTACCAGACCGACGGCGACGGCTACGACGGGCGCCTCACCTACGTGACCCTGGCCGGGAACAGCGCTGCCTATGGCGCGGGCGTCTACAAGGATGCCGGGGATTTCCGCAGCACACTGACGGTGAGTCGCTCGCTGTTGAGCGGCAACAACACCGGCAACTGCGATGGCGTACTGACCTCGGGCGGCTACAACCTCAGCAGCGACTCGAATTGCGGCGCCGCATTCACGGCCGCGACGCACGACCTCAACAACGCCAACCTGCCGATGGGTCCGCTCGCCGGCAACGGCGGCCCGACGCAGACGATGACGCCGCAAAGCGGCAATGCCGCGATCAACTACGTGCCGTCGGCGCAATGCCAGATTCCGGCAGACCAGCGCGGCGGCGGCCGTCCGTCCGGCGGCGCCTGCGACAGCGGTGCCGTCGAAGTCAACGCCGTGCTCGACCTCATCTTCTACGACGGCTTCGAATAGCGCCCGCGCTCGTGGAAAACGGGAGGACACCGTTTTTCATGGCAAGGCCGGCGGGGAATGCCCAGGGATGTGCCTCATGAAAAAGCCGCACGCGGATGGTTCGCGTGCGGCTCGAAGGTGTCCGCCGGCGGAGGGCCGGCAGGCCCCGCGCGATCGAGATGCGGTCAGCGCGCGGCGCAGGCCATGCCGTGCGCCGGATGGTCGCCAGCGGCCGTCGCGGCGGCTTCGGTCATGTACTGCCCTTTCTTGGTCTTGCCGTACCACTCGTCGCCCTGGCAGTGGTAGACCCTGGTTTCCTGGTTGACCCAGACCTGGCCGGCGCCGCCGCCCGGTGCGGCCATGCGCGTGGCCGAATTCGGCGGCAGGTGCCTGCCGGTCGTGGCGGGTGCGGCCGTCGGAGCGGGCGCGGCTGCAGGCGTTGCCGGTGCCGTTGCGGCGGGCGCCACAGGCGCGGGCGTGGCACTCGCGGGTGCAGCTGCAGCCGTGGCGTACCATTCCTTGACGCCCTTGTGGCCACGGCAGGCGCCGCGCTTGCCGTCACTGGTCGAATAGGTGCCGTCCCTGCACTGGCCGGTCGCACCGGCCGGCGCGACTGCCGGTATTGCGGCAGGCGTGGGCGCAGCAGCGGCCGTTGTGTCCGCATCCTTCTTCTTCGACTTGCGCGACGGCTTGGCGCTGTCATCGGTGGCGGCGGCAGACGCAGCATTTGCGTCCGCAGCGGCGTACCACTCCTTCACGCCCTTGTGGCCGCGACAGGCGCCGCGCTTGCTCGTCGCGGACGAATACGTGCCGTCCTTGCACTGGCCGGTCGTGCCGACCGGTGCGGCAGAAGGTACCTGCGCGTGAGCCGCGGACGCGGCGAAACCCAGTCCCAACGTCATCGAAATCAACAACGCTTTCATGGCCAATCTCCGAGTCAAACGCCGCGCCCGGTGCGCGAGCGTGCCGGCGCAGCATGACAGGGAAAGATGAACGACACGGCGCTGGTGCAACTTTGTTGCGTTGCTGACGATTTCCTTTCAGTGCGTCATTCGCGGAACAGGAAAAACGCCGCAGCGACGATCAGCGCGAACCCGACCAGATGGTTCCAGCGGATCGCCGAACCGAGGTAGGTCACGGAAAACGCGGAAAACACCAGCAGCGTGATGATTTCCTGGATCGCCTTGAGCTGCGCCGGGTTGTAGACGGAATAGCCGAGCCGGTTCGCCGGCACCTGCAGGCAATATTCGAAGAACGCGATGCCCCAGCTGACGAGGATGACCAGCAGCAGCGGCCGGTTCGTGAACTTGAGGTGCCCGTACCAGGCGAACGTCATGAACACGTTGGAACCGATCAGCAGCAGCACGGGCAACAGGTAGTTCCACATCGTGGGTGGCCGTCACGGAAAAGGCGATGGTAGCCGTTGGCGGTTGGCATGGGCCGAAAGTCACTTGGCCCCGGCACGCCGCTGCAGCTAGATTGGGCAGTTCCTGCGCCGTGCTGGCCGGCGGCGCTTCCGATCAACCGCGAGGATGCCGACGATGCTGCGAGCACGACTGATGACGACGACGATGAGCATGGCGATAGCCGCCGTGCTGGGCACGACGCTTTCGATGGACGCCGGCGCGAAGGGTGCCGCGCTGCCGGCGAGCAATCCGTTCGCCGCGGCGAGCACGCTGCCGTTCCAGGCGCCGCCGTTCGACAAAATCAAGGATTCCGACTACCAGCCGGCAATCGAGGCCGGCATGCGCGAGCAGCTCGCCGAGATCGAGAAGATCGCCGACAACAAGGACGCGCCGACATTCGAGAACACGATCGTCGCGATGGAGAAGAGCGGTCGCTTGCTCAACCGGGTCGGCGCGGCCTTCAGCGCGGTCGCCGGTGCGAACACCGATCCCGCGCTGCAGAAGGTGCAGGAGGAGGAGGCGCCCAAGCTTGCCGCGCACGGCGATGCGATCCACCTCAATGCAAAGCTGTTCGCGCGCGTGAAGGCCGTCTACGACCAGCGCGAATCGCTCAAGCTGGATCCCGAATCGCTGCGCCTCGTCGAAGTCGCTTATCGGGAGTTCGTGCATGCCGGCGCGCAGCTGTCCGATGCCGACAAGGCCAAACTCAAGAAGCTCAACGGTGAGGAGTCCACACTCAGCGCGCAGTTCGTCAACAAGCTGCTCGCCGCGGCCAAGGACGGCGCGCTCGTCGTCGCCGACAAGAAGCAGCTCGCGGGCCTCTCCGATGCCGACGTCGCCGCCGCCGCCGAAGCGGGCAAGGCGCGCAAGCAGGATGGCAAGTGGGTGCTGCCGCTGCAGAACACGACGCAGCAGCCCGACCTGCAGTCGCTGACCGACCGCGCCACGCGCCAGAAATTGTTCGAGGCGTCGTGGACGCGCGCCGAGAAGGGCGACGCCAACGACACGCGCGCGACGATCGCGCGCATCGCGCAGATCCGCGCGGAGAAGGCCAAGCTGCTCGGCTTCGACAGCTTCGCCGCGTGGCAGCTCGACGACCAGATGGCGAAGACGCCGAACACCGCGCTCAAGTTCATGGACGATCTCGTCCCCGCCGCGACCGGCAAGGCGCGCGCGGAAGCCAAGGACATCCAGGACGCGATCGACAAGTCCGGTGCGACCTTCAAGCTCGAGCCGTGGGACTGGCAGCTCTACGCGGAACAGGTGCGCAAGGCGAAGTACGACCTCGACGAAAGCCAGATCAAGCCCTACTTCGAGCTCGACAACGTGCTCAAGAACGGCGTGTTCTACGCGGCCAACCAGCTTTACGGCCTGACGTTCGAAGAGCGCAAGGACATCCCGGTCTACCAGCCCGACGTGCGCGTGTTCAACGTGTTCGACAAGGACGGCAAGCAGATCGCGCTGTTCTATTGCGACTACTTCAAGCGCGACAACAAGTCCGGCGGCGCATGGATGGACAACCTCGTCGGCCAGTCGAAACTGCTCGGCACCAAACCGGTCATCTACAACGTCGCCAACTTCACCAAGCCGGCGCCGGGGCAGCCCGCGCTGTTGAGCTTCGACGACGTCATCACGATGTTCCACGAGTTCGGCCACGCCCTGCACGGCATCTTCGCCGACGAGCAGTACCCGACGCTGTCGGGCACCGCGACCGCGCGCGACTTCGTCGAATTCCCGTCGCAGTTCAACGAATACTGGGCGACCGACCCGAAGGTGTTCGCGCACTACGCCAAGCACTACCAGACCGGCGCGCCGATTCCCGAAGCGCTCGTCGAGAAGATGAAGAAGGCGCGCAGCTTCAACAAGGGTTACGACATGACCGAGCTCATCTCGGCCGCGCTGCTCGACATGTCCTGGCACATGCTGCCGGCCGACGCGCCCAGGCAGGACGTGGACAAGTTCGAGGCCGAGGCACTGAAGAAGAACGGCACCGACCTCTCCTACGTGCCGCCGCGCTACCGTTCGAGCTACTTCCTGCACATCTGGGGCAACGGCTACTCAGCCGGCTACTACGCCTACCTGTGGACGCAGATGCTCGCCGACGATGCCTTCGCATGGTTCAAGGACCATGGCGGCCTCACGCGCGAGAACGGCGACCGCTTCCGCGCGATGATCCTCTCGCGCGGCAACACCGAGGAGCTGGCCAAGCTCTACCGCGACTGGCGCGGCCGTGATCCGAACGTCGACGCGATGCTCGTCAACCGCGGTCTCAAGGACGAAGCGCCGGCGGCGAAGGAAAACGCCGCGAAGGAAAACGGCAAGAAGTAAGTCCGGCGCGCCCGCGGCTCGGTCGAGTCGCCGGCGCATCATCGGCGGCGCGCGCAAGCGCCGCCGCGAGTTGCCCCGCACGCCCGCGTCGAGCCCTGGATCGGCGCGGGCGTTGCCTTGTCCGCATCCCGGAAACCTTTGCGCGGAAGGTGCGTTCGCGCTCGTATACTCGTCGCGACCTTCCATCGAGGACACGACCATGCTGCGCCGCCTCGTCGCCATTTCGATCCTGTTCTTCTGCGTCGCCGCCAGCGCGGCGACGCCCGCGCTCGTCATCCACGGCGGCGCCGGCGTCATCCGCAAGGGCCTGACGCCCGAAAAGGAAAAACTCGTCCGCGCCGACCTCGAAACCGCGCTCAAGGCCGGCTACGCCGTGCTCAAGGATGGCGGGTCGAGCCTCGACGCCGTCGGCAAGGCGATCGTCGTGCTCGAGGACTCGCCGCGCTTCAACGCCGGCAAGGGCGCCGTGTTCACGCACGACGGCCGCAATGAACTCGATTCCGCAATCATGGACGGCGCGACCTTGCGCGCGGGCGCGGTCGCGGGCGTGCATCGCGTGAAGAATCCCGTGCTGCTCGCGCGCGCCGTCATGGAAAAATCGCCGCACGTGTTCATGGTCGGCGACGGTGCGGAAGCGTTCGCGAAGAGCGTCGGCATCGAACTCGTCGACCCGTCGTATTTCCGCACCGACGAACGCTGGAAGCAGTTGCAGGACGCGCTCAAGGCCGAAGCCGCCGGGCAGCAGTCCTCGCTCGGCCGCATGATCCACTACGGCACGGTCGGCGCCGTCGCGCTCGACAAGGCCGGTCACCTCGCCGCCGCGACCTCGACCGGCGGCATGACCAACAAGCGCTACGGCCGCGTCGGCGACTCGCCAATCATCGGTGCCGGCACCTACGCGAATGCGCATTGCGCCGTCTCCGCGACCGGCTGGGGCGAGTACTACATCCGCGCCGTCGCCGCGCACGACATCTGCGCGCGCATGGAGTACGCGAAGAAGCCGATTGCCGAAGCAGCGAAGGAAGTCGTCATGGGCGTGATCCCGAAACTCGGCGGCGATGGCGGCGTCATCGCGCTCGACGACCAGGGCAACTTCGCCACGCCGTTCAACACCGACGGCATGTACCGCGGCTGGGTCGACAAGGACGGCAAAATGCATGTGGCGATTCTCGGGGATTGAGCGCCATTGACACGGCAAGCCCGCGATGCACAATGGCGATGACTAACTGTTAGTTGGAGGTTGCCATGCCGACCAGCGTCGCGCTCGGCGAGCATTTCGAGGATTTCGTCAGGCGCCAGCTCGCCGATGGCAGCTACAACAATGCCAGCGAAGTCGTCCGCGCCGGCCTGCGCCTGCTCGAAGACGAGCAACGCCGCAGGGCGCTTGAGCTGAAGGCGCTGCGCGCCGCGCTCAAGGCGGGTATCGACAGCGGCGCGGGTCGCGAAGCCGATGTGGTGTTCGACCGCCTCGAAGCGAAGTATCGGGCGAAGTCGGCGCGCGCCTGATGCGCGTCGTCTTTTCCGTGCTGGCGGAACGCGATCTCGAAGAGATCGCCGATTACATTGCCGCAGACAACCTGCGTCGCGCACTCGCGTTCGTGCGCGAGTTGCGCGCGCATTGCGCTCGCATGGCGCAGGCGCCATTGGCGTGGCCAGCGCGGTCCGAACTCGGCGCCGGCATCCGATCTTCATCCCATGGCCGTTACGTGGTCTTCTTCCGCGTTCGACAAGGCGAACTGCTCATCGTGCGCATCCTGCACGGCGCGCGCGACCTCGCAGCGCAATTCGGAGACGACAACGCGTGAGGACCATCACCGCCACCCGTTACGTCACGCCGCTGCGCGAAGGCGGTTCGCTGCCCGCGATCGTCGAAGGCGACGACGCAGGTTTGTACGTGCTCAAGTTTCGCGGTGCGGGGCAGGGGCCGAAGGCGCTGATCGCCGAACTCGTCGCGGGCGAGATTGCGCGTGCGCTGGGCCTCGCCGTGCCGGAGATCGTTTTCGCGCAGCTCGACGCCGAGCTCGCGCGTACCGAGCCCGATCCCGAGATCCAGCACCTGATCCGCGCCAGCGACGGGCTCAACCTCGCGCTCGATTATTTGCCGGGTTCGATCACGTTCGATCCCGTCGTCGAGCAGCCCGACGCCGACCTCGCCTCGGCGATCGTCTGGTTCGACGCCTTCGTCAGCAACGTCGACCGCACGCCGCGCAACACGAACCTGCTCGTCTGGCATCGCCGACTCTGGCTCATCGATCATGGTGCGGCGCTGTATTTCCACCACGACTGGAACGACTATCTCGAACGCGCGACGCAACCGTTCGCGCGCATCAAGGATCACGTGCTGCTGCCGTTCGCGAGCCGCCTGCGCGAAGCGGACGAGCGTCTCGCTGCCGCGCTGTCGCGCGATGACATCGAGCGCATCGTCGGCCTGATTCCCGACGCATGGCTTGGCGGCGACGCGCCGTTCGCGAGCGCGGACGAACATCGCGAAGCCTATGCGCGTTATCTGTGCAAGCGCCTCGACGCGCCGCGCGCGTTCGCGCAGGAGGCGATCCGTGCACGCGTATGACTACGCGCTGATCCGCGTCGTGCCGCGCGTGGAACGCGGCGAATTCGTCAACGTTGGCGTCGTGCTGTCGTGCCGCTCCGGGACGTTCCTGGAAGCGCGCATCGAACTGGACGAATCGCGCCTGCGCGCGCTCGACGCGCACGTCGACCTCGACGCCGTGCGCGCACACCTCGCCGCGTTCGCCGCGATCTGCGCCGGCGGAGCGAACTCTGGCCCGATCGGCCAACTGCCCGCGCGCGAACGCTTCCGCTGGCTGACCGCGCCGCGCAGCACGATGATCCAGACCTCGCCGGTACATGGCGGCCGCTGCGATGCGCACGAGCGCATGCTCGAACATCTGCTCGACACGATGGTACGCGTTCGCTGACGGGAGAAGCATCGCGGCCGAAGCCGCTCCTGCAAAAAATCAGCGTCGTAGGAGCGGCTTCAGCCGCGATCAGGATCACACCGTCGGTTTGAGCAGTAGCGAAATCGTCACCTCCAGCCCATCGCAATCCGCGTTGCGCGCGACGATCGTGCCGCCGTGGCGCGCGATCGCGCGGTGCGCGATGGCGAGGCCCAAGCCGGTGCCGCCGCTGGCGCGCGTGCGTGCGCTGTCGGTGCGGTAGAAGGGTTCGAAGATGCGCGCGAGCTCCGCTTTCGGCACGCCGGGCCCGTGGTCGCGCACGACGACTCGGGCTTCGTTGCCCGTGCGCAGCAGACGCACGGCGACGGTACTGCCGTCGGCGGTATAGGCGAGTGCGTTGCGGATGACGTTCTCGAACGCGCTGTACAGCGCCGCGTGCGAACCGGTGAGGACGAGATGCGTGCGCTCGGCGAGCACGACCTTGCGCCCGCGCGGCGCGCCTTCATAGTCGGCGTTGAGGATGACATCCTCGAGCAACGCGTCGAGCGCGACGTGATCGTGCGCGTCCGCCGCAGCGGTTTCCAGTCGAGACAGTTCGAGCGCCTGCGCGAGCATTGCCTCGAGACGGTCGGATTCGCACTCGATGCGATCGAGCGAGGCGTGCACCTGCGCCGCGTCCCCGTCGCGCGCGAGCTCGAGCGCGACGCGCTGGCGTGCGAGCGGCGAGCGCAGCTCGTGCGAAACGTCGCGGACGAGGCGACGATGGCTTTCGACGAGCGCCTTGATGCGCTCGGCCATGGCGTCGAATTCCGCGGCCAGCGAGACGACTTCCGCGCTGCGGCCGAAGCGGATGCGGCCGACGCGCGCATCGAGATCGCCTTCCGCGAAGCGCCGCGTACTGGTGCGGATGCGCTGCAGCGGCGAGGCGACGTACCAGGCGAGCAGCAGGCCGAGCACGGCGCTCATCGCCATCGCCGCGCCGACGTTCTGCCAGAACCAACTGGGTCGGCGTAACAGCAGGCGCGACAGGAAATTGCCTTCGAGCGCCGCGACAACCGCGTAGGCGCTGCGATCGCGCGTGCGCAGCGCGCGTGCGCGCAGGCGCTCGCCGCCGTGCGACGGCCCGGTCGGCATGCTTTCGTCCCACGGATCGTTGAGTACTTCGGTCGCCGCCGTGCGCACGTTCGCCGGCGCATCGCGACCAAGCAGTTCGCTGCCGTCGGCCTTGAACACGTAGACGCGCGCCGGCCCGAAGCCGGCCGCTGCCTGCAACCACTGGCGCGTCGCATTCTCGCCGTCGTGGCGCAGCTCGCGCGAGGTACGCGAAAGCAGGTCGTCCATCGATGCCTGCAGGCGCGTGATGTCGAGGCCGGGAATCTTCTCGCGCTCGAAGTTCATCGTCGCGATCCACGCGAATGCGACGAGCAGCACGACGGTCGCGATCCAGATCGCGACGAAGATGCGCCAGAACAGGCGCTGCATCATTGCCGCGACCGGATCGTCGGCAGCGTGGCGAGCGGCCTCATGCGTCGTCGCCGAGCTGGCGCAGCAGGTAGCCGCTGCGATGGATCGTGGTGATCGGCGAGGACCCGTCGGGCGCGTCGCCGAGCTTGCGGCGCAGGTTGGAGACGTGCACGTCGATGGAGCGGTCGAACGGTCCGAGCGGACGGCCGAGCACGCTCTGCGAGATACGTTCCTTGCTGACCACGCGGCCGGTCTCGCGCAGCAGCAGCACGAGCAGGTCGAATTCGGTCGCGGTGAGCGCGACCGGTTGGCCGTCGACGCTGACGCTGCGCGAGGCGGCGCGCAGCGCGATCGGGCCGTTGCGCAGGTCGGTCAGCGCTTCCGCGCCTTCGCCGTGCGCGCGGCGCAGCACGGCGCGCAGGCGCGCGGCGAGTTCGCGCGGGTTGCACGGCTTGGGGATGTAGTCATCGGCGCCGAGCTCGAGACCGAGGATGCGGTCGATGTCCTCGCCGAGCGCGGTCAGCATGAGCACCGGCAGCGGCGATTCGCGGCGCAATTCGCGTAGCGCGTCGAGGCCGGAGCGGCCGGGCATCATCACGTCGAGCACGAGCGCGTCGAACGTTTGCGCGCGTGCCGCGGCGAGCGCACCTTCGGCATCGTGCGCGAGCACGACATCGAAGCCGTCGCGCGTGAGGAAGTCGCGCAGGAGCTGGGCGAGTTCGATGTCGTCGTCGGCGAGCAGGATGCGGTGGTTGGCCATGACGCGGAGCATAGCGGCGAGTCGCGCGGGTGGTCGGGCCATGCGATCCGATTTGCAAGGTTTTACGAGACGTGCTGCGGATTTACAGCGCTTTGGACGGCATCCACACTTGCCTGCGATGTCGCCTGATAGCGTGATGCGCAATAACAGCGAGGAAATTCCGATGTCGTCGCAGCGTGCGTGCCTGGTTCTTGCCCTGGTCATGGCGGCGTCCGCGTCCGCGCAGGACGTTTCGTCCGTGTCGACGCAATCGTACGCGGGACAATGGAGCGCCGAAGGCGACGCGCCCGCGGATCCGGCAAGCACCGGCGCGCCGCCGGCTCTTGGTTCAAACGGCAGTGGCCGCAGCGGCGGCGGCATGCGTGGCGGCGGACACGGCGGCATTGGCGGTGGTGGTCCGGGCGGAATGGGCGGTGGAGGCATGGGCGGCGGCCGCCATCATTCGCGTGACCGCGCTCCGCCCGGCGCGAACGCGAGCGGCGCAGCCGGCGAGCGCGAAAGTTCGATCCCGCGCTCGAACGCCTGTTCGCACGGCAAGTCACGATCACCGCGCTCGATCATCCGCATCGCATGCGCTTCGACACAGGCACGCATGCGGTGGACCTGTCGACCGATGGCGGCAACGTCAGCGGCCCCGGCGTCGGCGGCACCGTCGCGCTCACCGTCGACAAGGGCGCGCTCGTCGTCGACAGCCTCAGCGATTCGGGCTATGTGGTGAAGGAGCGCTACGTCGTCGCCGACGACGGCCGTCGCCTCGAAATGCACGCGACGCTGAGGAAGGGCGATGGCCCCGAGCGTGAGATCGTGCGCGTGTTCGCGCATCCGCTCGCGAAGACGCCTGCGGCTGCGCATTGAATTGGCATTGCCCGCGAAGAACGGCTTCGCGGGCGATGCGCGGCATCACTCTTCCGCGCTGACCGTGGCGAGTCCGGCAGCGCCCGAATGCGCGACGCCGTCCTGCGCGCTGTGCTTGACCGAGAGTTTTTTCATGAGCGGCAGCACGGCGATTGCGATGACAGTACATGCGAACGCGGCAATGCCAAGTTTGTTGAACAGCGAGGTATAGATCGGCAGAGTCTGCAATGGCTCGGTGACGTCTTTCGGAACGCTGGCGTAAGTTGCAACCACGGCGCCGAGATATTGCGAAATGCCCGAAGCGACGAAGTAAGCGCCCATCATGAAACCACCCATGCGCGCCGGCACATAGCGCGCGATCATGGCCAATCCCAAACCACTGACGAGAAGTTCGCCCAGCGAGATGGCGCCATAACCCCAGACCATCAGCCACGACGACACCTTGCCGTCGGGACCGGCGTAGTGCTCGGCCGCCCCGTAGATGAAGAAGCCGGCAGCAATGATGACGAAACCGATGGCGAATTTGGCCGCAATCGAGATGTCCCGATTGCGCCGTCCTGCCCACGTATAGAGCCAAGCCAGGATCGGGCTCAGAATGAATATCCAGATCGGATTGAAGGCTTGTATCTGCGCGGGCGACCAGTCCCATAGATGCACACCGAACAGATTGAACGCGGGATCAATATTGCGCAACGCGAACAAGTTCAGTGAAGTCGACATTTGCTGGTAGAAGATGAAATAAAACACTGTCTGCACCGTCAATACAAGCGCGGCAACGAGACCGGCTCGTTCCTCGCGTCTGCCAATCGAAATGAGATACACGAAGATGCCCAGCACGGCTGCGCCTGCGACATAGACGAAGGCACGTGCCACGGCTTCGTGCTGGAGGATGTAGGCGGAGGCGAATACAGCCACTGCTCCAAGGCCAAGTACTGCGGCAAGCCTGGCAAAGTCGGCCGGCCGATCATCTGGGGGTGAACCGATATGAGCCATGCTGGCGCGCATAGCCAAATAATTGAACAGGCCGATGACGAGGCCGATCGAGCAGACCGCGAAAGCGATATGCCAGCCCAGTTCGTTGCCGTAGTGCGTGTTCACGTAATCCTTGAGCCAAGGAGTGAATAACTGGGAAAACATCGCGCCGAGGTTGACCGCCATGTAGTAGATCGTGAATGCGCTATCAATCTTGGAGTCGTCGCCTTCATAAATCTTTCGCACGAGATTGCCGGCATTGGCTTTGAACAGGCCGTTGCCGACAACAATCACGCCCAATGCGTAGAAGAGAAACAGCGTGCTTTCACTAGGTACGCTCATGAGTGCGTAGCCGGCGGCAAGTATGACGGCGCCCAGCAGCATCGTGCGCCGTGTGCCGAGAATGTTGTCGCCTATCCAGCCGCCAATCGCCGGGGCGACATAGATCAATGCTGTCGCTGCGCCCCAGACGAGATTTGCACGGTCGTCGTCGAAACCCAAACGCTGGACCATGTAGTACACGATCAGCGCTTGCATACCGTAGTAGCCGAAGCGCTCCCACATTTCGATGAGGAAGATCGTGGAGAACGAGCGGGTCTGGCTGGGACGTGCGGGGATGGTGTTCATCGAGAGTCCGGGCGGAGCGGCAAAAACGGGAGATTAGCGCATGCGGTCGCTGCCGCATGCTGCGTGCGCAAACGAAATCAGTTGCGCAGGCCGGGGGCGGGCAGTGGCAGCCAGCGCCGCGCCAGCGTCGCCGCCGCGAGCGAATACAACGCCGCGAGCAGCGCCGACATCGCCACGTCGGAGAGGAAATGCCTGGCGAGGTCGATGCGCGCGACGATCGCGAACAGCGGGACCGCGAACAGCAGCACACGCTGCCAGGCTCGCGGGCAGACGGCGGCGAGCGGCAGCAGCAGGCCGAAATAGAACGCCGAATGCCCGGACGGGAAACTGCCGCCGCCGACGAACCAGACCTGCGTCCAGTCCCCGCTTGCCAGCACCTGTTCGGGGCGCAGGCGGCCGAAATGGTTCTTGCCGGCGATCATCGAACCCAGCGTCGCGAACTGCACGAGCGCTGCGCAGACGAGCGCGACGGGCCAGCATGTGCCGCGGGCGAAAAACAACCCGCCGATGCCCAGGCCGAGCGCGACGCAGCCGGCGAGCCAATACCAGACGTGCATGCCGAAGATCGTGTCGAGCGCACCCAGCGCAACGGCGAACGCACGTGCATTCTCGAAGCCGCTGGCGTGGACCCATTCGGCGAGCGGACGATCCGCGCCAGCGAGACCGATGATGCAGAGCACGGCGAAGGCGAGGGCGACGACGGCGAGGAAACGACGGTTCACGCCGCGGCTCCGCTCGCGTTCGGACAATGCGGCGCGCGCTCGAAGCGGCATGCGGCGACGATTCGTTCGGCGGCGCCGTCGACACGGCGCGGGCAGGCAATGGCAGGCATGATTTTCCCCTTGGGCGTCGCGGTCCGGCCGACGACGCATCCCGGTGCGGGACGCTTGTGGCATCATCGAAAACACATCCGGCCGCGGCCGGCGACCTCCGATCTTCGGGCATTCGCGCGACCGCATTCAAGTCGTGTGACCGGATCGCTCGCCGCGCGGCACCCACGCAACAGGGGAAGAATCAGGCATGCCGAGCACCGAGCCGAGAGGGCCGCGCCAGATCGCGCGGGCTTTCAAGTGGTCGATGAACGGCTTGCGCGCGGCCTGGCGCCACGAAGCCTCGTTCCGCCTCGAAGGCTACCTGTTCGTCGTGATGTTCCCGCTCGGCCTGTGGCTTGGCCATGGCGGCGTCGAGAAGGCGATGCTCGTCGGCAGCCTGATGCTCGTGCTGTCCGCCGAACTGCTCAATTCTGCGATCGAGGCCATCGTCGACAAGGCGAGTCCGGAGTTCCACGAGCTCGCCGGGCGCGCCAAGGACATGGGCTCTGCGGCGGTATTGTTGCTGATGTTCAACGTTGTCCTGTGCTGGGGCCTGATACTCTGGCCGCGCCTGTCCTGAGCATCCTCCCCGAAGTCGAGACCACCACGCCTTGCTGCACCTCCTCTCCGACCCGCAGGCGTGGATCGCGTTGCTGACGCTGGCGACGCTGGAAATCGTCCTCGGCGTCGACAACCTCGTCTTCATCTCGATCGCGGTCAGCCGCCTGCCGCACGAACGGCGCCCGCTGGCGCGCCGCGTTGGCCTCGTCTTCGCCTGCTTCACGCGCATCGCGCTGCTGCTCGCGCTCGCGCACCTCGCGCGCATGGACGACCGCCATGCGTCGCTGTTCCACCTGTTCGGCGAGATCATCTCGATCCGCGACCTCGTGCTGATCGGCGGCGGCATCTTCCTCGTCGTCAAGGGGATCATGGAGATCCACGAGATGATCTTCGGTCAGGCACACGAGGAAGTGCATGGCCACGCATCCGCGAGCTTCGCGCTGGTCATCGCGCAGATCGCGCTCATCGACATCGTGTTCTCGCTCGACTCGGTCATCACGGCGGTCGGCATGGTCAACATCCTGCCCGCGATGGTCGGCGCGATCATCCTCGCCGTGCTGGTCATGATCTTCGTCGCCAATCCGGTCGGCGAATTCATCGACGCCAATCCGACCATAAAGATGCTCGCGCTCGCCTTCATCATCATGATCGGCGCGGTGCTCGTGTGCGAAGGCTTCGACGTGCACGTGCGGCGCGGCTACATCTATTTCGCGATGGGTTTTTCCGGCGCGGTCGAAATGCTCAACCTTTATGCGCGGCGCAGGCGCGCGCGCGGGAACTGAGCGCCGCGCCGCAGCGGTCCCCAATCCTCACTTGCATGGCGCGCGCGCCGGCCGCAAAGTGCGCACGTCCGGCATCGCCGGCTGCATCGTCCACGGGAGGAAACATGCGCGCGTTCCGAATGCTGTCCCTGCTGCTCGTGCTGGTCACGCTCGGCGGCTGCGGCTACAACCAGATCCAGTCCAAGGACGAGGCGGTCAAGGCCGCATGGTCCGAAGTGCTCAACCAGTACCAGCGCCGCGCCGATCTCGTGCCGAACCTCGTCAACACGGTCAAGGGCTATGCCCAGCACGAGGAAGAGGTGTTCACCAAGGTCACCGAGGCGCGCGCCAAGGTCGGCCAGATCAACCTCAGCGCTGACGACCTGTCCGACGAGAACAAGATGAAGGCGTTCCAGCAGGCGCAGGGCGAACTTTCCAGCGCGCTGTCGCGGCTCATGGCCGTGTCGGAGAACTATCCGCAGCTCAAGGCCGATGGCCTGTTCCAGAACCTGCAGGCGCAACTCGAAGGCACGGAAAACCGCGTCACCGTCGCGCGCAACCGCTACATCACGGTGATCCAGGACTACAACACCTACATCCGCTCGTTCCCGACGAACGTCACCGCGATGATGTTCGGCTACAAGGCGAAGGCGAACTTCTCGGTCGAGAACGAGAAGCAGATCTCGACTGCGCCGACGGTGGATTTCTCCAAGCCCGCGCAACCGGCGCCCGCCGCGCCGCAGCCTGCGCAGCCGCAACCGCAGAACTGACCGCTTCGGATGCACTGCGTGCGCGAGCATGGCCTGCAATCCGGGGACACCGTCGTTCCGGCGAAAGCCGGGATGACGGTGGGCGGCGTGCGCGCCCGCTTCCTGCGCTGGCTGGTGGCAACGCTGCTGTGTTGCTTCGTCGCCACCGCGCTCGCGGCCGATGGCGGTCTGCAACCGATTCCGCCGTTCGGCCCGCGCGTGACCGATCTCACCGGTACGCTCGACGCACAGCAGAAGCAGGCGCTGGAGACGCAACTGGAGGCGCTGGAGAAGAGCAAGGGTTCGCGTGTCGCGATCCTCCTGCTGCCGACCACGGCGCCCGAGGACATCGCGCAATACAGCATCCGCGTCACCGACACCTGGAAGCTCTCGCGCAGTGACGGCAAGACGCACGACGGCGTGCTGCTGATCGTCGCCAAGAGCGACCATCGCGTGCGCATCGAAGTGGGCCAGGATCTCGAAGGCGCAATTCCCGATGCCGCCGCGGCGCGCATCATCCGTGAATACATCACGCCGAAATTCCGTGCCGGCGACTATGACGGCGGCATCGAGGACGCCGTCGGCGCCTTGACCAAGCTCATCAACGACGAACCCTTGCCGCCGCCGCTGACCGAGGACGATCATGGCGCGGGCGGCGACCGCATCGGGCCAGCCGTCATCGCGGCATGGTTCGTCGCGATCTTCCTCGGCGGCATCTTCCGCTCCGCGCCCGCGGGCCTGCGCATGCCGATCGTCGGCGCCGGCGCAGGTGGCGTCGGCTGGCTAGTCAGCGGCATGCTGCCGCTCGGCGTCATCCTCGGCCTCGTCGGCCTGTTCATCGGCATGTTCGGCGGCGGCAGCGGCGGCGGTTTTGCCAATCGCGGTGGCTGGGGCGGTTTCGGCGGAGGCGGCTTCGGAGGCGGTGGCTTTGGCGGGGGTGGCGGCGGCGGTTTCGGCGGGGGCGGCTTCAGTGGCGGCTCCGGCGGCGGTTTTTCCGGCGGCGGCGCCTCGGGGAGCTGGTGATGCGCATCCTTCGCCATCTCTTCGATTTCGGCCTTGCGCGCCGGCATTTCCCGGCGCCGGTGCTCGACGCGATCCAGCACGCGATCGCCGCGAGCGAGGCACGCCATCTCGGCGAGATCGTGTTTGCCGTCGAAGGCAGCCTTGGCGTGGCCGACATCCTGCGCGGCCGCGCCGTGCGCGATCGCGCGCGCGAAGTGTTCGCGCACCTGCGCGTCTGGAATACCGAAAACAACACCGGCGTGCTCGTCTACGTATTGCTTGCCGACCGCACGATCGAGATCGTCGCCGACCGCGGCATTGCCGCGAAGGTCGACGAGGGCGAATGGCGCGACGTCTGCGAACTCATGCGCGCGCGCTTCGCCGATGGCGACCACGAAGGCGGCGCGCTGGCTGGCGTCGAGGCCATCAACGCGATCCTGGTGCGCCATTTCCCTGCCGATGGCCAGCGCAATCCGGATGAATTGCCGGATCGGCCCGTGCTGCTGTAACGTCGCCGCGCGTGGCGGCGCTGCCGCTCGCCACGCATTCCCGTAGCGCACTGGGGGAAATCGCGGGTCGTGCATGCGTCCGCCCGCGCTCGACGTCGTGATCCGCCGCCACGCCACGCAACGCCGCTTCGCCTGGCTTGGCCTGTTCGCCATGCTGCTGGTGGCGCTCGCGCCGACGATCTCGCAATGGCGCGCGAGCGTGTCGCCGCACGCGGGCATGCACGCGATGCACCACGCGATGGCGATGGGCGGCATGACGGAAGCCATGCACGCCGCGCACCTGCGCGCGGCAGCGCGTGGACATGCGCCCGACCCCGACGACTGGAAGCAATGCGGCTACTGCGATTTCTTCACGCAGGCGCCGTCGCTGGGCGGGATGTCGCATCCGCCATTCGCGACGATCGCGTTGCCGCAGTCGTTGCCGGCGGCTTTCGCCGCAGTGCGCCTTGCACCACGTTTCGACATTGCCGCGCGGCCGCGCGGTCCGCCTTCGTTCGCATAGCCGGCATTCCATCCCGAATGACTGCGCGCGGCCGGACGGCTTCGTCCGTTGCCGCGCGCGCCTGCGCAAACGGAGTTCTCCATGCAACGAGTCGATCCTTTCGTGGTTGGTGCGCGCCTTCGCGCGTCGACCGCGGCTCACGCGTCGCGGCAATCGCGCACGCGACCTTTTCCACCCGCCTTGGCGGCTTTGCTGCTCGGTCTCGGCGCGGCGTTTGCCCGCACCGGGGCCGATGCGACCGAGCCGCCAGCGGACAACGATGAACGCGATCCGACGGCCTTGCCCGGCGTGGAGGTCAGGGGCAGCCACGGCGCGATCGAAATGCCCGCGTTTCCTTCAACCACGACGAGTGTCGATGCGGAGCAGATCAGGCGCCGCATCAATGTTGTCGACGTCGAGGACGCCGTGAAATACCTGCCAAGCCTGTTCGTGCGCAAGCGCAACATCGGCGACACGCAGCCCGTGCTCGCGACGCGCACCTGGGGCGTCGGCTCGAGCGCCCGCACGCTCGTCTACGTTGACGACGTGCCCATTTCGGCGTTGATCGCCAACAACAACACGCTCGGCGCGCCGCGCTGGGGCATGGTCGCGCCGGATGCCATCGAGCGCGTGACGATGCTGTACGGGCCATTTTCCGCGGCGTATCCGGGCAATTCCGTCGGTGGCGTGCTGCGCATCGAAACACGCGAAAGCGAAGATTCGCGCTTCACGTTTGCGCAGACGCTGGCGCTGCAGAATTTCGATGGCTATCGCAGCGGCGGTGACTACCCAACGAGCCAGAGCAGCGCGACGTTCTCGGGGCGCGTCGGAAACTTCTCGTGGTTCCTCGGCGGAAACGTGCAGAACAGCTTCAGCCAGCCTCTGGCGTACATCACAACGGCGACGATTCCAGCAGGAACCACGGGCGCAATCGAAGCCGACAACAAGCTCGGCCAGAGCGCGAACGTGCTCGGCGCGGGCGGCCTGCTGCACACGTTGCAGCATGATTTGACTGCGCGACTGAGTGTCGACCTCACGCCGTCGCTGCGCGTGACCTGGCTCGCGGGCCGGTGGCGCAATGAAGGCGATTCGCGCGTGCAGACGTATTTGTCCGATGCGTCGGGCGCACCCACGTTCGGCGGCGCGAACGGTTTCGCGAGCAACCGCTACGGACTCGATGCCGAACATCTCATGCAGGCGTTGTCGCTCAAGTCCGACAGCGGCGGCGACTGGGACGGCGAGGCGGTCGTCACGCGCTACGACTATCTGCACGACCGCCAATGGTCGCCGGCTGGCGTGTTTGCGGGCACGTCGTACACGACGAATGGCCGCGACGCCGAACTCGGCGGCACGAACTGGGAAATGCTCGATGCGAGCGCAACCTGGCGTTCGCCGACGCGCGCGCACGAGGTTTCCTTCGGCGCGCACGTCGATGCCTACGACCTGGACAATCCGACCTGGAACACGATGTCCTGGCAGGATCCGGGCAGCCGCAGCGACCTCTATACGGCTGGCAGCGGCAAGACGCGCACGCAAGCATTGTGGATGCAGGACGCATGGACATTTGCGCCAAACTGGCTCGCCACGTTCGGCCTGCGCGCCGAACATTGGCGCGCAAGCGACGGCTTCAACTTCAGCGGCGGCGTCGCGATTGAACAAGCCGACGCGTCCGCGAACGCCTTATCGCCGAAAGCAACCGTGGCGTGGCGGTTCGCACCCGACTGGCGCGCGATCGCCTCGGTCGGCAAGGCCGTGCGTTTCCCGACGGTCGGCGAGCTGTATCAGATCGTGTCGACGGGTTCGACCTTCGTATCTCCCGATCCAGACCTGAAACCCGAGCGCGCGACGAGCGGTGAACTCGCGTTCGAGCGCACGCTCTTTGATGGCGAACTGCGCGTGTCGCTGTTCCAGGAAAACATGCGCGACGCGCTCATCGCGCAGACCTCGACGCTGCCCAGCGTCGCCGCGCCGGTGAGCTTCGTCCAGAACGTCGGCGAGGTGCGCAATCGCGGCGTGGAAATCGCGACGCAGGCCAGCAATGTCGGCATGCGCGGACTCGACCTGTCCGCCAGCGTGACCTTCGTCGATTCGACGATCCTCTCCAACGATTCGTTCGCGAGCGCGAATGGCACCACCTCGCGTGGAAAACATGCGCCGAACGTGCCGCGCTGGCGCGCGACCGCAGTGGCGACGTATCGGCCGGATTCACGCTGGTCGTTCACGCTCGCGGGCCGCTACAGCGGCAGGCAGTATTCGACGCTCGACAATGCTGATCGCGTGTCGCACGTGTTCGGCGCGTTCGATGCGTTCCTCGTCTTCGATGCGCGCGTGCAATGGCAGCTCGACGAATGCGTCACGCTCGCGGCAGGCGTCGACAACCTGACGAACCGGGACTATTTCCTCTATCACCCGTTCCCGGGTCGCATGTTAGTCACGAACCTGGAGGCTAAGTTCTGACGTGGCGGAGCCTCGTTCGCCGGAACTGCGACGAACGAGGCTTGTTGCGCGGCCGGCGAGGCGTTAGCTTGCGCGTCCAGTCCAGGAGCCAGCGCCATGAGCGAGCACATCGAATACCCGGCGCTGCATCTCAAGCGTGGCGAGGACGCACGCCTGCGCGCAGGCCATCTGTGGGTGTTCTCCAACGAAGTGGACGTGTCGCGCTCGCCGCTGTCGGAGTTTGCGCCGGGCGACGCCTGCGCGATCGTCGATCATCGCGGCAAGGCGATCGGCGTCGGCTACGTCAACCCAAATTCGCTGATCGCGGCGCGACTCGTCTCGCGCGGACTCGACCACGCGCTCGATGCCTCGCTGATCGTGCATCGGATCAATGTCGCGCTGTCCTTGCGCGAGCGGCTTTATGCGCAGCCGTACTACCGCCTCGTCTTCGGCGAATCCGACGGACTGCCGGGGCTTACGGTCGACCGCTTCGGCGACGTACTCGTCGCGCAGACGACGACGGCGGGCATGGAGCGGCGCAAGGACGAGATCCGCGATGCACTGGTCAAGGTGCTGCGCCCGCGCCAGCTGTGGTGGAAGAACGACGCCGCGATCCGGTCGATGGAACAGTTGCCGGAATACGCCGACCTTGGTCATGGAGAGTACGGCGGCGACACCTTCGCGCGCGAAGGCGATCTCGTTTTCGCCGTCGATCCCGTTGGTGGCCAGAAGACCGGCTGGTTCTACGACCAGCGCGAGAACCGCGATCAGCTCGCGCGCTTCGTCGCCGGCAAGCGCGTGCTCGACGTGTGCTCATACCTCGGCGGTTGGGGCATCCGCGCCGCCGCGTACGGCGCGAGCGAAGTCGTCTGCGTCGACGCCTCCAATGCCGCGGTCGAGGCGGTGCGTGCGAACGCGGAACGCAACGGCGTTGGCGATCGCGTCGAGGCCGTGCGCGCGGACGCGTTCGATCACCTGCGTGCGCTGCGCGAGGCGCGCGAACGTTTCGACGTCGTCATCCTCGATCCGCCCGCCTTCATCAAGAAGAAGAAGGACGTCGCCGAAGGCCGGCTCGCCTATCGCCGCCTCAACGAACTGGGCATGCAGGTGCTGGCGCGCGACGGCATCCTGTTCACCTGCTCGTGTTCGCACCACATGCCGCGCGCGGCGCTGCTCGACGCCGTGCAGCAGGGTGCGCGCCACCTCGACCGCTACGTGCAGATGCTCATCGGCCTGAAGCAGGCACCCGACCATCCCGTGCACCCGGCGATCGCCGAGACGGAATACCTCAAGGGCTTCGTCTGTCGCGTGTTGCCGGCGTGAGATCGCCGATCGGCGACGTTTGAGTCGGCTGGAAAGTGGTCGGCGCTAGATGGGGGCGAAGTTCCGCGGCGCCAGAACGATGCCCATCATCGCAACGAGCGCAGTCGGAACGACCAAAGCGCAAGACCGGGCCAAGCTCAAGCTGGCTCGAGCGACAGCGTCGAAGCGCGTCTTGTCGGGGCTGGGGATCCAAGGAAGGATGAACTTCGTCTTCAGCATCGGGAAACTGAAACCCCCGGTTGCCAATGGATGAGTGAAGACAAAGAGATCGTTGCAGGCATCGCTGTCATGCCGGATATGGCGTAACAATACCGCTACAGAAATGCAATGCAGCAAGACGCAGGCAATGATTGCGCAAAGCAGGAAGTCGAGCATGGACGCCGCCGAGTCGTGGATGATCGCCAGACGCCGGCCAATGGTAGCTGGACGCGCTCTTTTTCGCCCAAAAAACGTATCTTCGTGAGGCCGGGCGTAGTGCGCGCGGCTCGCGTATCGGGGCAAAACGTCGACCGGCGCGATGGCGCCGATGCGTCACGTACAATGCCGTGCTTGGCGCTCGCGATTTCTCTCTGATGCACTACCTCGTCGACTTCAACCCCGTCGCCTTCTCGCTCGGCCCGGTGCAGGTGCACTGGTACGGCATCATGTACCTGCTCGGGTTTGCCGGTGCATGGTGGTTCGGGCAGCGGCGGCTTGCGCAGGGACGATTGCCGGTCACGCGCGATGCGTTTTCGGATCTCGCGTTTTACGTGATGCTGGGTGTGATCCTCGGCGGCCGCGTCGGTTACGTGCTGTTCTACAACTTCGGCGAGTACCTCGCGCATCCGCTCGACGTGTTCCGTGTCTGGGACGGCGGCATGTCGTTCCATGGCGGCCTGCTCGGCGTGCTCGTCGCCGGCTGGTTGTGGACGCGACGCCACGGCGTGCATTTCTTCGACACCATCGACTTCGTCGCGCCGCTGGTGCCGATCGGACTCGGTCTTGGTCGCTTCGGCAATTTCATCAACGGCGAATTGTGGGGAGCCTTCACGCAGAAGCCGTGGGGCATGATCTTCCCGAACGCGCCGGAACTCATCGACAAGACGCGCGAGCAGGTGCAAACGCTTTATGCGGCCGGCCAGCTCGACGTGTACGCCCGTCATCCTTCGCAGCTCTACGAATTCGCGCTCGAGGGCGTCGTGATGTTCGCCGTGCTCTGGATCTACTCGCGCAAGCCGCGGCCGCGTTACGCGGTATCGGGATTGTTCGCGCTGCTCTACGGCGTGTTCCGTTTCCTCGTCGAATTCGTGCGCATTCCCGACGTGCAGCTCGGCTATCTCGCGTTCGGCTGGGTGACGATGGGTCAGGTGCTGTCGTTGCCGCTGATCGCGATCGGCCTGTTCCTGCTGTGGCTGTCGCGGCGCGCGCCGACCTTGCAGCCGCGCGTCGTCGCCGAACCGGCGGAGGCGGCCTGATGCGCCAATACCTCGACCTGCTGCGCCACGTCCTCGACCACGGCGCGGAGAAGTCCGACCGCACCGGCACCGGCACGCGCAGCGTGTTCGGCTGGCAGATGCGTTTCGACCTCGCCGAAGGTTTTCCGCTGGTCACGACGAAGAAACTGCACCTGCGCTCGATCGTGCACGAACTCATCTGGTTCCTGCGCGGCGAAACGAACATCGCCTACCTCAAGGACAACGGCGTTTCGATCTGGGACGAATGGGCCGACGAGCACGGCGAACTCGGTCCCGTCTACGGCCAGCAATGGCGACGTTGGTCGGCGCCGGACGGCCGCACGATCGACCAGATGGCCTGGGTCGTCGACGAAATCCGGCGCAACCCCGATTCGCGGCGGCTGATCGTCAGCGCGTGGAACGTCGCCGACCTGCCGAAAATGGCCCTGCAGCCATGCCACACGATGTTCCAGTTCTACGTCGCGAACGGAAAGCTGTCGTGCCAGCTCTACCAGCGCTCGGGCGACATTTTTCTGGGCGTGCCGTTCAACATCGCCAGCTACGCGCTGCTCACGCACATGGTCGCGCAGGTCACCGGTGTCGCGCCCGGCGATTTCGTGCATACGCTCGGCGACGCGCACCTGTACTCGAACCACTTCGAGCAGGCGCGCGAGCAGCTCTCGCGTGAGCCGCGGCCGTTGCCGAAGCTCGTGCTCAATCCCGACGTACGTTCATTGTTCGACTTCGCCTACGACGACGTGAAGATCGTCGACTACGCGCCGCACGCGGCGATCAAGGCGCCGGTGGCGGTGTAGCGCCGCAGTCGCGCAGGCATTGGAAGTACGCCATCGCGCGCGTGTAGTCGAGCGTCATGCGAAAGTGCGTCAGCGCATTGCCGCCGAGCGCACCTTCGACGGGTTGGTCGGTCATGCTGGACATCATCTGGCGGAATGCGGTGTCGGGTCGCTCGACGAACCATACCGGTCCGACCTGCCAGCCGGCGACGTCGACCGCGGGTACGCGGATTGCCCGCGCGATGAATTTCGGCGCGAACATGGCATCGGCCTTCTCGACGATCGGCCAATCCGGATGGGCAGCGTGCCAGCTTTCGAGCGTGCTGCGGGTGATGAAGCTCGCCGCGCGTGCGCCATTCGCGGGAGCGGGCATCGGCTGCGCATCGAGAGCGTCCTTCGTCGGCGCGCCGGTCGCACCGGTGTCGAGCAGCAAGTCGATGTCCTTGCCGTCGACGTGCACACGGATTCGCGGCATGTGGAAGGCGGGGCTTCCTTCGCCGGCTGCGCGGAAGCCGAGCGGTATGGCGCGTGCATCAGGCGCCGCCGTCCAAGCCGGGTCTTCCAGCGACAGCCGCTGCGCCGGGTAGTCCCAGGTCCAGATGCGTCCGGCGAACCAGTGCTGGCTCAGCAGCCCTTCGCCGAAATACCTGCCGTTACTGCAATCGTGGACGAGGAAAAACGCATCGCCATCGGCGTTGACGGGAATGCCCTTGCCCGCTGCGAAGCGCGGCAGCCGGGTGCGCGCGAGGCTTTTTCCCAGCTCGGCTTCCATTTCGGCGTCGGACGGCACGCTGTTGAGCGGAAGCCGCAGGCGCTGCGCAGCTTCACGGCAAAGCAGGTTCGTGCCGCCGCCGGTATCGGTGTACAGGCGCAGCGTTTTGCCTTTCCTCGTGGTCGGCGTTGCGAACACGCGATCGGCTTCGAAGCGGGACGGAAGCGGCGCGGCCAGCGCGGCGCCGAGCGGAAATGCCAGCAGCAATGCGGCGTATTGCATCTTCGATGTCTCCTCGTTCGGCCGGATCGCAAGGATGGCAAAAGTCATCGCTGCCGCGCAGTGCGCAACGTCATCCTGATTTCCGGCACGGAGTGGCCTGGCGCAGCCAATCAACGTTGCTCGCAGTTCCGCGGGCTGCCTGTTCCGCTGACACGCCCCGTCATGGCTGCGACAATCGCCGCATGCTGATTCGCCTCATCGCCGCGCTCGACCGCAACCACGCCATCGGCCGCGACGGCGCGATGCCGTGGCATCTGCCCGACGATCTCAAGCGCTTCAAGGCGCTCACGCTCGGCAAGCCCGTGCTCATGGGACGCAAGACCGCGCGGGCGATCGGTCGCGCGCTTCCCGGACGCGAGAACCTCGTGCTGACGCACGGCGAACACGCGCCGTTCGACGGCCAGCGCGTCGTGCATTCGCTCGACGAAGCGATCACGATCGCGAGCGAAGCCGGCGAACTCGCCGTGATTGGCGGCGGCGAGGTCTATGCGCTCGCGCTGCCGCGCGCGACCGATCTGCATCTCACCTGGATCGACACGGAAGCCGCAAACGCCGACGCGCATTTCCCGCGCTTCGATCCGCGCGAATGGGCCGAGGCCGCGCGCGAGCATCATCCCGCCGACGCGAAGCACGCGTTCGCGATGGACTTCGTCGACTATCGACGTGCCGGATAAGCGGGCCCCGCAACGCGGGAACCCGCCTTGCTTCAGCGCATGCCGCCCGACACGAGCAGGGTTTCGCCAGTGATCCAGCCCGAATCCGCCGAGGCGAGAAACACCGCGATCGACGCGATTTCAGCTGGCTGGCCGAGTCGACCGAGAGGTGTCTGCGCGATCATCTGCTTCTCGAAGTCGCTGCCGATGATGCCCGCGCTGCGCGTGCCTTCGGTATCGACGCCACCCGGATTGATCGAATTGACGCGGATGTTGCGCCCCGCCAGTTCGTGCGCGAGCACGCGCGTGACGACGTCGACCGCGCCCTTGGTCGCCGAGTAGATGACGCTGTGCGGCGGCGCCGCGGTGCTCGCGACCGAGCCGATGTTGATGATGGTGCCGCCCTCGTCGCCGAACAGCGCCGTCGCCTCGCGCGCGGCGAGGATCGTGCCGAGCACGTTGGTGCCGAACTGGCGGTTGAACTCGACCTCGTCGGCCTCCTCGAGCGGAGCGAAGCGGTATACGCCGGCGTTGTTGACCAGGATATCGAGTCGCCCGTAGGCTTTTTTCGTTTCGGCGAACAGCCCTTCCACGTCGGCAGCCCGCGCGACGTCGCCTTGCACTGCGATCGCCTTGCCGCCCTTGTCCTCGATCGTGGCGACCACGCGTTCGGCATCGGCCTTGCTCGATGCGTAATTCACCACCACCGCGGCGCCTTCGTTCGCGAGGCTCTCCGCGATCGCCGCGCCGATGCCCTTCGATGCCCCGGTGACGACCGCCACCTTGCCTGTCAGCTTGCTCATGTCAGTCATGTCCTGTTGTTTGATGATTAGATGAATGTCTAATCGTTGGACGACGTGCGGACGCGGACGGCACGTTCAAGGGGCGTGGTCAGATTTTTTCGAGCCGCTCGAGATAGGCGTGCAGGACATCGCGCTGCAGGCTCAGGCTGGCGAACTTGCCGTCGCGCGTGATGCGGATCAGGCCGGCGGTCTCCAGCTCCTTCAGGTGGTGCGAGAACGTCGCCGCGCTGACCGGGTGCTTCTGGAGCAGGCAACTGCACTGCGTCGGTTGTTCGGACTCGCCGAGCTGCCTGAGGATGAGGTAGCGGCGCGGCTCTGCCAGCGCGCGCGCGATGCGTTCGAATTGCCTTTCGTCGAGTCGGAGCGTGCGCGCTGTACTCATGCCGGCTCCATGACGCTCAATCCATTTCCTTGCCCGGCGCCGGCTTGCGATCGGACTTGATCGTCACGTATTCGGGCTCTTCCACGTCGAGCCGCATCGCGGTGAGCCAGCCGCCCCAGACGCAGCCGGTGTCGATCGCGTGCACGCCCAGGCCCGCGAAGCGGCCGAGCGTGGACCAGTGGCCACAGACGACCTTGAGGTCGCGCTTCACGTGGCCGGGGACTTCGAACCATGGATACAGTCCCGGACGCTGCGTGCCCGGCGCGCCCTTGTCGCTGAACGCAATGCGGCCGCGAACGTCGGCGAAGCGCATGCGCGTGAACACGTTGATGCCGGCGCGCCAGCGATCGGTGCCGCGCAGCTTCGGCGTCCACAAGTCGGGCTTGTTGCCGAACATCTGCTTGAGCAGGCGACGATACCCTTCGCCGTGCAGCTTGTCCTCGATCTCGCGCGCCATTTCCTCGGCCTGCTGTGTCGTCCAGCGCGGGAACAGGCCGGCGTGCACGAGCAGGTAGCCGAGCCCGCGGTCGACGTGCATGAGCTTGCGTCCGCGCAGCCAGGTGATGAGTTCGTCTCGATCGGGCGCGAACAGGACTTCGCGCAATTCCGGATTGACGCGTGCTTGGTCCTCGCGCTTGCGTTCGGACACCGCGAGCAGCGAAAGGTCGTGATTGCCGAGCACGACGATCGCGCGCTCGCCGAGCGCCTTGATCGTGCGCAGCACTGCGAGCGACTGCCCGCCGCGATTGACGAGGTCCCCGCAGAACCACAGCATGTCCTGCGCCGGATCGAAGCGCAGCTTGTCGATGAGGCGGAGGAGTTCGTCGTGGCAGCCCTGGACGTCGCCGATCGCCCACGTGGCCATCAGTGCAGCGTCCTGGGCGTGGTCAGCACGAACGTCGGGATCATCGCGTCGAACTGCGTGCCGTCATCGGCGACCATCTGGTAGCTGCCGCGCATCGTGCCGAGTTCGGTTTCGATGACCGCGCCCGAGGTGTATTCGAAGCCGCCGCCGGGCCGCATCCACGGCTGCTCGCCGACAACGCCGTCGCCGCGCACCTCGTGCACCTTGCCGTTGGCGTCGGTGATGATCCAGTGGCGCGACAACAGGCGCGCGCCGACCGAGCCGTGGTTGGCGATCGTGATCGTGTAGGCGAACGCGTAGCGGTTTTCCGCAGGCGCGGACTGGTCGTCGAGGAACCGCATGTCGACGGAAATGGCGATGTCGTAAGGCTTCTGGCCGCTCATGGTTGCGGATTTTCGGCGACCTGCGCGGCGCGGGCAAGCGCGACGAAGCCATCCGGCGCGAGTTGCTCGGCGCGCGTGCGCGGATCGACGCCGGCGGCAGCGATGGCGTGCGCGTCGAGCAGGCCGTGCAGCGCGTTGGCGAGCGTCTTGCGGCGCTGGCCAAACGCCGCGCGCACGACGTTGGCGAGCAGCACGGGATCGACGTCGGGCCGCTGCGCGGGCGGCCGCGGCAGCAGGCGCACGACGGCCGATTCGACCTTCGGCGGCGGCCGGAACGCCTGCGGCGGCACGTGCAGCAGCGGCTCGACGCGACAGGCCAGTTGCAGCATCACCGACAGGCGACCATAGACCTTGCTGCCCGGCGCGGCGGCCATGCGGTCGACGACTTCCTTCTGCAGCATGAAGTGCATGTCGGTGATCGCGTCGACGTGGTCGAGGCAGTGGAACAGGATCGGCGAGGAAATGTTGTAGGGCAGGTTGCCGACCACGCGCAGCGGCGCGCCGCCGGCGAGCGCGGAGAAATCGACGCCGAGCACGTCGGCGTTGACGATGCCCAGTTCACCGACACCTTGCGCCGCCTTTTCGAGGCGCGGCACGAGGTCGCGGTCGAGTTCGATCACGGTGAGCTTGCCGAGCGCGCGCAACAGCGGCAGCGTCAGCGCGCCGTCGCCGGGACCGATTTCGACGACGTGCTCGCCCGCGCGCGGCGCGATCGCGCGCACGATGTTCGCGACGATCGCGTCGTCGTGCAGGAAGTGCTGGCCGAACTGCTTCTTGTGGACGTGGCGCGTATCGCTCATGCACGCATCGTAGCCGATGCTCGCGGCCCCGCAGGCGCGCGTCACCGATTCAACGTGTCGGTTTCGCCTGCGCGAGGAACGCGTCGAGCAGCGCGCCGCGGTATTTCTGCTTGTGGATCAGCATCGACAGCTTGCGGCGCAGGTCGAGGAACGGCGTCTTCAGCGCCTTCAGGCGACCGGCGGCGAGCGCATCGACCACGGCGACCTGCGGCAGGCAGGCGATGCCGAGGCCGGCGACCACGGCTTGCTTGATCGCTTCGATCTGGTCGAGTTCGAGCACGGTTTCACCCGCGGGCAGCTGCGACAGCACCCGCTCGCTGATCGCGCGCGTCGCCGAGCCGGGTTCGCGCAGCACCCAGCGCGCGCCGGCGAAGTCGGCGGGCTTGAGGCCACGCCGGCGCGCCAGCGGGTGATCGGGCGGCGCGCAGACGACGAGCGAGTCGTCGCGCCAGGGCCGCGCTTCGATGAGCGGATGCGCGACCGGTCCCTCGACGCAGCCGAGGTCGAGCGCGTGATCGAGCATCGCCGCGGCGATCGCGTCGGTATTCGCCACGCGCAGGCGGATCGCCACCTGCGGGTACGCGCGCACGAAGGCGCCGAGCAATTCGCCGACGCGGTAGTTGCCGACCGTGTTGCTCGCGCCGATGCGCAGTTCGCCACTCGGCGCTTCGCCGTTCCCGCGGCCGCGACGGCCGAATTCGGCGTGGCGCTCCAGCAGTTCCTGCGCCAGCGGCAGCAATTCGCGGCCGCGCGGGTTGAGTCGCAGGCGCCCGCGCTCGCGTTCGAACAGCGCTGCGTCGAGCTGACGTTCGAGTTCGGCCAGCGCCATGCTGGCCGCGGGCTGTGTCATGTGCAGGCGCTGCGCGGCGGCGCGCACGCTGCCGAGCTGGGCGATCCGCACGAACACTTCGAGCTGGCGAGGGCTGGTGCTATGCATCAGTAAATCTTATACGAACGATCAGATATCCGAAGTTTTTCTGATCCATGGCGGCGCGGACAATGCGCGCATTCCGCGCAGGGATCCATGCCATGAACGCGCCGCCAGCCACAGTCCGCTTCGATCTGCCTGGGCGCGTGCCCGGCCTGCTGCTTGCCGTCGCCATTGCGCTCGTCGCGTGGGGACTCGGCCGCCTTTTGCCGCTGGTCGGCGGCCCGGTGATCGGCATCCTGCTCGGCATCGCCGTGCGCAACGTCGTTTCGCCGGGCGCACGCTTTTCGCCCGGCATCGCGTTCGCGGGCAAGCAGGTGTTGCAATGGTCGATCATCGCGCTGGGTTTCGGCCTCAGCCTCACGCAGGTCGCGAAGACCGGCCTGGAGTCGCTGTCGGTGACCCTGGTGACGCTGACCGTGGCCTTCCTCAGCGCGTGGGCGCTTGGCCGATGGCTCGGCGTGCACGACAAGTTGAAGATCCTGATCGGCGTCGGCACCGCGATCTGCGGCGGTTCGGCGATCGCCGCGGTGACGCCGATCATCAAGCCCGACGGGCACGACACCGCGTTCGCGATCTCGACGATCTTCCTGTTCAACGTGGTCGCCGTGCTGCTGTTCCCGCCGCTCGGCCACCTGCTGCACCTGTCCGATCTCGGCTTCGGCCTGTGGGCCGGCACGGCGATCAATGACACTTCGTCCGTCGTCGCCGCCGGATACAGCTACAGCCACGCGGCCGGCGACTACGCGACGATCGTCAAGCTCACGCGCGCGACGCTGATCATTCCGATCTGCCTGATCCTGGCCTTCGCGGTGGCCGCGCGCGAGAAGAAAAACGGCGCGGCGGATTTCAGTCTGCGCCGCATCTTCCCCTGGTTCATCCTGTGGTTCCTCGTGGCGTCCGCGCTGCGTACGGCCGACCTGGTTCCGCAAGCGCTCCTGCCGGCTCTGCATGTCGTCGCCGAGTTCCTGATCATCGTCGCGCTGACCGCGATCGGCCTGTCCGCCGACCTGCGCAAGATGATCGCCAGCGGCGCGCGGCCGATCCTGCTCGGCCTCGGCGTGTGGGCGGCGGTGTCGGTGAGCAGCCTTGCAGTGCAGCTCGTGATCGGGCAGCTGTAGGTCGCGCTCAGCCGCCGCGTTTCGCGAGATCGAGCGCGAGCCGTGTTGCCGCAAACAGGCTGCCGGGGTCGGCGCGGCCCGTGCCGGCGAGGTCGAGCGCGGTGCCGTGGTCGACGGACGTGCGCACGTAGGGCAGGCCGAGCGTGACGTTGACCGCGTGGCCGAAGCCGGCGTACTTGAGCACGGGCAGTCCCTGGTCGTGGTACATCGCGAGCACGGCGTCGAAATGCGCGAGCTGGTGCGGCACGAATGCGGTGTCGGCAGGCAGTGGGCCGCGCAGGTCGAAGCCTTCTGCGCGCAGCGCGGCGAGCGTCGGTTCGATGACGTCGATCTCTTCGCGGCCGAGGTGGCCGCCCTCGCCCACGTGGGGATTGAGGCCGAGCACGGCGATGCGCGGCGCGTCGATCGAAAAGCGCGTGCGCAGGTCCGCGTCGAGGATGCGCAAAATGCGCGCGAGCGAGTCGCGCGTGATCGCGTGCGGCACCTCGCCGAGCGGCAGGTGCGTCGTCGCCAACGCGATGCGCAGCGGATTCGCGCCATCGCGCTCGGTGGCAAGCATCATGACGACGTCGCGATGCGCGCGCTGCGCGAAGAATTCGGTGTGGCCGGTGAAGGCGACGCCGGCGTCGTTGATGACGCCCTTGTGCACGGGCGCGGTGACGATCGCGTCAAACTCGCCGCTGGTGGCGCCATCGGCGGCGCGCGCGAGCATGTCGAGCACGTAACGCGCGTTGCGCGGGTCGAGCCGGCCCGGGACGACGGGCGCGGCGACCGGAATCGAGGCGACGCGCAGCGAATGCGCTGCGCGAGTCGTGATCGCGGAAGCGCCGTCGTACGGTTCGAGATCGAGCGCGACGCCGAGCGACTTTGCTGCGCTTTCGAGCAATCCGGGATCGGCGATCGCGACGAGATCGGCCGCGAGGTCGCTCGCGGCCAGGCGCACGATGAGCTCGGCGCCGATGCCGGCCGGTTCGCCCGCGGTCAGCGCGATGCGCGGCAGGGCCGCGGCGTCGCGCTCCACGGTCATTGCGGCTGCCTCGTGCGCGCTCAGGACGCCGGCGTGGATGCGCCGGTGTCGCCGCCGGGCAGGCGGATCTCGACGTAGGCCTCGCTGCGCAGCTGGCGCAGGAAGCTCGTGTATTCCTCTTCGGCCTTGCGCTGGAAGATCATGTTCTTGGCTTCCGCACGCTGCATTTCTCCGGCCTTGTCGCTCTGGCGCGAGTCGACGAGCTTGAGCAGGTGCCAGCCCGGCGGCGCTTCGAACGGCTGCGATACCTCGCCCTTCTTCAGGCCGTCGATGATGCCTTGCACCTTCGGGCCGTAGGCGTCGGCCGGAAACCAGCCCATGTCGCCACCGAGGCGCGCGGTTTCGGTTTCCTGCGAGTAGTCGGCGGCGGCCTTGGCGAAGTCCTCGCCGCCGACGACGCGGCGGCGGATGTCGTCGATCTTCTGTCTGGCCTGTTCGCTGGAGACGAGTTCGCTGGTCTTGATGAGGATGTGCTGCACGTTGTACTCGGTGACCATCTGTGCGCCGCCGGCGCGCTTGCCGACGAGCTTGATGATGTTGAAGCCGTTCGGGCCGCGCAGCGGCTCGGTGACGTCGCCTTCCTGCAGCTTGTCGGTCGCGTCGACGAACGCCGGCGGCAGTTCGTTGACGCTGCGCCAGCCGAGGTCGCCGCCCTGCAGCGCGTCCTCGGCGTTGGAGTAGCGGATCGCCGCAGCGCCGAAATCCATGCCGCCGCGGACCTGCTTGACGATGTCGTCGGCCTTGATGCGTGCGGCGTCGATCTGGTCTGGCGTTGCGCCTTCCTGGACATTGATGATGATGTGCGCGGTGTGCAGCTGTTCGTTGCGCACCCTGCCGTTCTTGATGAGGCTCTCGACTTCGGCATCGCTGACCTGCGCGCGCGTCTGGCCGATGCGCTGGCGTAGCTGCTGCACCAGCAACTGGTCGCGCACGTTGTTGCGGAACTGCGCGTAGTCGATGCCCTGGCTTTCCATGGCACCGCGCAGCTGGCTCACTTCGAGATGGTTCTGCGCGGCGATCTGGGTCAGCGTCTGGTCGACCTGCGCGTCTGAAATCTTGACGCCGGAATCCTCGGCCTTGGCGATCTGCAGCTTCTGCAGGATCAGGCGATCGAGCAGCTGGCGCTCGAGCACGTCGCGCGGCGGCAACTGGTTCGGATTGTTGGCGAATTGCGCAGTGACCTGCGCGACCTGGCGATCGAGTTCGCTGCGCAGGACGATGTCTTCGTTGACGACGGCGACAATGCCGTCGACCGGCTCCGCCGAGGCCGTGGTCAGGGCTTGCGCGAGCGCGGCCGGCACATGGAAAGCCGCGGCCGAAGCGGCGAGGAGGGCCAACAGGAAATGCTTCATGGAGTCTTCCGGAAAGGACGGAACGAGCGGCGGGCAGCGCCGGCGTGGGGGCTGCGGCGTCGCCAAGTCATTGATAACCTAGGATAGCACGGCGCAGGAATGAGTCCGTCTTCTGTCCGACCGAGCCCAGTCCTTTGAGTTCCATCTCGAAATAGATCGCGTCGTCGGCATTGCCTTCGGCGTCGCGGATCCAGTGCCGCGCGAGCACGCGCCAGGTCACGCAGCAGGTCTCGTGTTCGACGCCGAGGAAGCGTTCGAGCGTGCGTCCGCCCTTGCCGTGCGGGTCGCCGGGCAGCGCGAGCGGGTTGTTGAGCGCGTAGTTCTCGCGGCCGACGATACGCCAGCCATCGGCGATCGGGATCGCCGCGGCGAGGTCGACCTGTTCGAGGAAGTCGCGGCGGAAGCGGTACGAGAAATTGACCACGCCGCCGTCGCCGAAGCGCGTCTGCAGGCCGACCGTGGACAGGTCGGTCTGGTGCGAGTTCGGGTTCCACTGCTGGTCGAGCACGAGGCGCCAGTGATCGGAGATGTGCAGGTCGAGCTCGCCGGCGTAGGCCGAGCCGCTGTAGTCGGTCGGCGCGAGCGGCTGCCCGTTGGGGCCGGGCAGCTGCACGCGCTGATCGTTGAAGTAGCGGATCTGGCCGATGCTCGCCGAGACGCGCTCGGTGCCGGTGGAGTCCTCGAGCAGGCGCGTGGTCATCGCCAGCGTGAGATTGTTGGCATCCATCTGGCGGTCGGCGCCGACGAAGCTGTTGCTGCGGAACATCTGGCCGAAGGTGAACGGCACGTCCTGCGTGTCGAAGACGGGCAGGTCGTCCTGGTTGCGGTACGGCACGCGCAGGTAATAGGCGCGCGGTTCGAGCGTCTGCGTCCATTCCTCGTCGCCGAAGTGCAGGTCGCGCTCGAAGACCAGGCCCGTGTCGAGGCTGAAGATCGGCACGCCGCGGTGCGGGTGTTTCGAGGTGAGCAGCGGATTGCCGCTGTCCTGCAGGTCGTCGAGGTTGTAGCTCGTATAGCGGTAGCCGATCTCGGGGCGGATGAAGTAGCCGGCGGCTTCGATCGGCATGTCCAGATGCGGATAGAGGTCGATGCGCTGGCCGGTCAGGCCGCGGTCCTTGTCGAAGGCGACGAATTCGGAGTCGAGCTCGGCCTCGAACAGGCCGCCGAAGGGCTTGTCGATGTTGAGCGTCGCACGCGGCAGGCGGCGGTACGGCTCGTAGCTGCCGGGCAGCGTCGGGTCGGTGATCTGGTAGGAATCGCCGCCGATCGACGCCGTCCACCAGTCGCCGTGGCCGTTGAGGTAGGCGCTCGACGGCAGCAGGCTGATCGCGGTCGTGTACAGGCCGCGGCCGAAGTCCTCGAAGTAGCGATCGTCGGAGACGCGGTTGAGGTCGATCGTGGCGAACCAGTTCGGCGAGAGGCTCGTCGTGTCCTTGAACTTGTACCACCAGCGCTGGTCGGGCACGGGCGTGCCGTAGTCGAGGCGTTCCTGCGCGGCGCCGTTGTCGTGGGCGAGGTATTCGGCGTCGAACACGCCGGCGCTGCTGTCGGTGAGGTAGCGGAATTCGCCGCCCATCATCAGGCCGCGGTCGGTCATGATGCGCGGCGTCAGCGTCGCATCGTAGTTCGGTGCGAGGTTGAAGTAGTACGGCAGCGCGAAGTCGAAACCGCGGCGGTTGCTGTAGCCGATGTCCGGATAGAGAAAACCCGATTCGCGGCGGTCGTCCAGCGCGAAGCGGATGTACGGAAACCAGAACACCGGCACGTTGTGGATGCGCAGCGTGACGCCGTGGCCGCGGCCGACGCCTTCGGCGCGGTCGAGTTCGAGTTCATGCGCGGCGAACGCCCACTGCTGATCGCCCGGATTGCAGGTCGAGTACGTCGCGGCGGTCAGCGTGGCGTGGTCGGGATCGTCCATGACGACGACCTGCGCGATGCCGTTGCCGCGCGCTTGGATGAGCTGGTAGCGCGCGCCTTCGAGCGTGCAGCGATCCAGATCCGTGTTGCCGCGCGCGCTCGTCGCGGACATGAGCAGGCTGCGATCCTGGTAGGTCACCGGGCCTTCCGCGGTGAAGTCCGTGGTCTCGGTGTCGTAGGTGATCTTCTGCGCGTGCACGAACAGGTCGAGCTGGCGGATCTGCGCGTTGCCTTCGAGCGTGTAGTGGCTCTTGTCGGGGCTGCTGACCTTGAGCGCGTCCATCGTGCGCTCCACGCTGTTGCGGTCGCCTTCGACCGGCAGGCCGGGCACGTAGAAGTCGAGCAGGTCGTTCTTGCCGCACATGCCCCAGTCGACGGGCTTCTTCGGGCACTTGAGCACGCCGATCTGGCACTGCGCGCCGGCATCGTCTTCGGCTGCCGGCGCGAGCGCGGGCAGGGCGAGCAGGACGGCGAGCGCGAGACAACGCCGCGGCGGGCAAGGACGTGGTTTGGACGGCACGGGGAACCCGCAGTCGAAGCGAAGGGTGCTAGCTTGCCGAAACGGCGCGCGGCCGGCAAACGCCGTACTGGGCGGTGGCGCGTTCAGCCGGCCAGCGCGGCGACGTGCGCCGCGGCCGACTCACGCAGCGCGTCGAGGCTGTAGCCGCCTTCCAGGCTCGACACGATGCGTCCGCCGGCGTGGCGCCGCGCCAGCTCGACGAGCCTTTGCGTGATCCAGGCGTAGTCGTCGGTTTCGAGGTTCAGGCTGGCCAGCGGATCGAGGCGGTGCGCGTCGAAGCCGGCCGACACCAGCACGAACTGCGGCGCGAACGCATCGAGCGCGGGCAGCACGGTGTCCTGCCATGCGTCGCGGAACTGCGCCGAACCGCTGTCCGGCGGCAGCAGCGCGTTGACGATGTTGCCGACGCCCGTCTCGTCGCGATCGCCCGTGCCCGGATACAGCGGCCACTGGTGCGAGGAGGCGTACATGACGCGCGGCTCGTTCCAGAAGATGTCCTGCGTGCCGTTGCCGTGGTGCACGTCGAAATCGACAATGGCGACGCGCTCGAGACCGTGCGTCGCGAGCGCGTGCGCGGCGCCGACGGCGACGTTGTTGAACAGGCAGAAACCCATCGCCGTATCCGGCGTCGCGTGGTGGCCCGGCGGGCGCACCGCGCAGAAAGCGCGCGGCGCATCGCCGGCCATCGCGGCATCGATCGCCGCGCAGACCGCGCCCGCGGCGCGCTGCGCGGCCTCGGCCGAGCCCGGCGACATCAGCGTGTCGGCGTCGAGCATGCGCCAGTAGTGCAGCGGGCCGTGGTCGAGGATGCTGTCGATGAGCCGCCGTACATGCACGCGCGCGAGCTGCGCGCGCGTCGCGCGCGGCGCCTCGATGCGGCGCAGGTGCGGGAAAGCGGCTTCGTCGAGCGCTTCGAGCACGGCGGAAAGACGTGCCGGCGTTTCCGGATGGCCGGGGCCGGGATCGTGGTCGAGACAGGCCGCATGCGTGACCAGCGCGACGGGCTGCCGGGCGCGCCGCGCGGTCACGGGCGCTTGCGGCGCTCGTGCTGCCAGAGCACTTCGCCGTGGCCACTCGCGCGCGCCAGCACGCGGGCGAGCACGAACAGCAGGTCGGACAGGCGATTGAGATAGCGCGGCGCTTCGCCGCGGATGCTTTCGACGCGGCCGAGCGCGACGACTTCGCGTTCGGCGCGGCGGCAGATCGTGCGCGCGAGATGGCATTGCGCGGCCGCCATGCCGCCGCCGGGCAGGATGAAATCCTTGAGCGGCGGCAGGTCTTCGTTGAACGTGTCGAGCGTGTGTTCGAGGCGGTCGATGTCGGCGTCGTGCACCATTGCCATGCCGGGGATGCACAGCTCGCCGCCGAGGTCGAACAGGTCGTGCTGGACCTGCGTCAGTACCTCGCGCATGCGCGCGTCGATGTCGCAGGCGAGCACGATGCCGATCGCGCTGTTGAGCTCGTCGACCGTGCCGTACGCGGCGACGCGCGCCGAATCCTTGCCCACGCGCGTGCCGTCGCCGAGTCCGGTCGTGCCGTCGTCGCCGGTGCGCGTGTAGATTTTGGAGAGGCGGTTACCCACGGCGACGCGGGCGCCTGCTCAGCGCCGCTGCTTGCCGCCGTCGTGCGCCGGCATGAAGCGCAGCATCTGCACGGCGAGGACGTGGATCACCGCCGCAACCGCGACATAGGCCAACGTCGTCTGCATGAACGGGCGGTACCAATCGCCGAGATTCTCGAGCCAGCCGCCGAAGCTGCGCGCCGGCACGCTCGCGCTGAGCCAGCTGTTGCTAAGCCAGTAGAAGCTTCCGTTTGAAATCAGGTAGCACACGCTCGCCGCGACCAGCGCGCTCGCCGCGAGCAGGCCGAGTTCGCGCGCGTGCAGGCCGCGGTAGTGCGCGCGCAGGAACGCGCCGCCGATCCACAGCGCCGCGTACGACGGCAGCAGGAACCAGTACGCCGGCGACACGCAGTAGTGCTGCCAGAAGCCGATGCCCTGCGCCGAGATGACGACGTAGTCGATGAGCACGGCGAGCGCCATCAGCAGCACGAACGAGCCCATCGCGAGGCTGCGCGAGAACAGGCCGTACAGGCGTTCGCGGTTGCCGCTCGAAAAGTAGAAGCCGGCGACGAAGAACACCGGCCACGACGCGTCCGGCAGCGGGAACAGGTGATCGCGCAGCAGCGACGAGCGCGTCGCGATCATCACCAGCGCGAGCGCGGCGAAGATGCCGGCGCGCCAGGAAAGAGCCGGTTGGGATTGCGTGTCGTTCATGGGGAAGGTCCGCGGCGAGGCCGGTCGAAACGAGGCGCACAGTGTAGCCCAAGCGCCGCGTTATGATGGCGGCATGACCGATGTCGATGTCCTCATCGTCGGCGGCGGCCTCGTCGGCGCCAGCCTCGCCATTGCGCTCGACGGCGCGGGCCTCTCCGTCGCGCTCGCCGAAGCCGCGGCGCCGCGCGTCGACGAACAGCCGAGCTACGACGAACGCAACCTCGCGCTCGCGCGCGCCAGCGTGAATGCGCTCGAAGCGCTCGGCGTGCTCGATGCCAGTACGCCGGCGACGCCGATCCGGCGCATCCATGTCAGCCGCCGCGGCGATTTCGGCGCGGCGCGCCTCGACGCGGCCGAACTCGGCCTGCCGCCGTTCGGCGCCGTGCTGCCTGCGCGCGAACTCGGCAACGCGTTGCTTCACCGGCTCGACCGCTGCGCCACGCTCGTGCGCATCGCGCCCGCGCAGGCGCGCGCGATCGCCGCGCAAGGCGACGCCGTCGCCGTCGACCTGCACACGGAAAGCGGCGAACGCCGCGTCACGACGCGCCTCCTCGTCGGCGCCGATGGCACGAACTCGTTCGTGCGCGACGCGCTCGGCATCGGCACGACGCGGCACGATTACGCGCAGTCGGCGATCGTGACCACGCTGACCACCGAACGCGCGCTCGACGGCACGGCCTACGAGCGCTTCACCGAGTCCGGACCGGTCGCGCTGCTGCCGCTCGGCGAACGCCGCGCTGGCCTCGTTCTCAGCGTGTCGTCGGACGAGGCGCACGCGATCGCCGAGCTCGACGACGCGGCCTTCATTGCCGTCGTCCACGAACGTTTCGGCTGGCGCGTCGGACGTTTTTCGCGTCCCGGCCGGCGCAGGCCGTATCCGCTCGCGCGCAGGCTCGCCGAGCGCACCATCGCGCCACGCTGCGTGCTCGTCGGCAACGCGGCGCAGACCGTGCATCCGCTCGGCGCGCAAGGTTTCAACCTCGGCCTGCGCGATGCGCTGACGCTCGCCGAACTGCTGCGCGAAAGCGTCGTCGCGCAAGCCGATCCCGGAAGCGCCGAGTTGCTCGCGCGCCACGCCGAGCGTCGCCGCGCGGATCGCGAGGCGACGACATCGTTCAGCGACGATCTCGTGCGCCTCACCGCGAGCGATGCGCTGCCGCTCAGGCTCGCGCGTTCGCTCGGCCTGCACGCGCTCGACCGCATCGCGCCGCTCAAGCGCCGCTTCGCGCTGCGCGGCATGGGTTTTCGCGGCGACGTATCTTCGTGGGCGCTGTCGAAATGAGCCGGCGCGGCGATCTCGAGGTCATCGTCGTCGGTGCCGGCGCGAGCGGCGGCGCGCTCGCGCTCGCACTCGCGCGCGACGGTTTTTCGGTCGCGCTCGTCGAGGCGCGCGAACCGGCGCCGTGGCACGCGGACGGCGACGTCGACCTGCGCGTCGTCGCGCTCGCGCCCGACGCGCGTGCATTGCTCGCCGACCTGGACGTCTGGACGGCCATCGATTCCGCGCGCGTCTCGCCGTACCGGCGCATGCGCGTCTGGGACGCGCTCGCGCCCGGCGAGCTCGCGTTCGACGCCGCCGAGCGCGGCGAATCCGCGCTCGGCTGGATCGTCGAGAACAAGCTGGTCCAGCACGCGCTCTGGCAGGCCATTTCGCAAGTGAGCGTGGACGTGGCCGCGCATCGGCGCAATGGCGACACGTCCGCGGCATCGGGTTCGCTGCGCCTGTACTGTCCCGCCGAAGTCGCCGAAATCGACAACGGCGCCGACGCCGTCACCGCGACGCTGGCCGACGGCACGCGCTTGCGGGCGCGCGTGCTGGTCGCCGCGGAAGGTGCGGAATCGTCGGTGCGTCGGCAGCTCGGCATCGGCTTCGATGGGCGCGACTACGGCGCGCGCGCCATCGTCGCGCACGTCGCCACCGAGCGCCCGCACGAGGACACCGCGTGGCAGCGCTTCATGCCAGGCGGCCCGCTCGCGTTCCTGCCGCTCGCCGACGGACGCAGTTCGATCGTCTGGTCATTGCCCGATGCGGAAGCGACGCGCGTGCTCGCGCTCGATGACGCTGCGTTCCGCGCCGAACTCGGCGCCGCGTCCGACTTCCGCCTCGGCGCGATCACGACGGCGACGAAGCGCGCGGCGTTTCCGCTGCGCCTGCGCCTGGCCGAGCGCTATGTCGCCAGGCGCTGCGTGCTCGTCGGCGACGCGGCGCATGTCGTGCACCCGCTCGCGGGGCAGGGCATGAACCTCGGCTTGCGCGACGTCGCGTGCCTGCGCCGCGTGCTGCGCGACGCGCGTGCGCGCGGCAGCGACATCGGCGCCCAGCACGCGTTGCGCCGCTACGAACGCGAACGCCGCAGCGAGAACACGCTTGCCGCGCGCGGGCTCGATGCGATCGAGCACGTCTACGGCTCGTCGAACACGCCGCTCGCCGCGCTGCGCGGCGCCGCGCTCGCCGTCGCGGGGCGGTTCGCACCCATCCGCCACGTGCTGGCCGATCTCGCCGCGGGACGCTTCTGACGGTCGCGACCGAGACGACAGGGTTCTCCCGGACTTGCCGCGGTGCCGGCGATCTCCGGCGCGAACGGAACGATGTCAGTCGCCGCCGTCGCGCGCCGACGCGCGCATCAGCAGCGACAGCGGCTTGCCGTCGGCGACGGGTTCGACAACCGCCTCGATGGCGAATCCCGCTTCGCGCAATGCGTCGCTCCAGCCTCGCAGCGTGCGGAAGTACCACGGCATCGGCTCGCGGAATTCGCCGCCGAACGCATCGAAGGTTTCGACGCGCCAGCCATCGGCGTACGGCGCTTCGCCACAGGCGCTCCACGGATGCACGGTCTGCACGAACAGGTGGCCACCGTCGGCGAGCAGCGAACGGGCGGCGGCGAGCGGCGCGCGCAGGTCGTCGCCGAGCAGGGCGAAGTTGAAGACGACGGCGTCGAAGCGGCCGAGTTCGCGCGCATCGATGTCGGCATAGGCGATCGCCTCGAAACGCACGCCGCCGAGTCCACGCGCGGCCGTAATCAATTCCGGGCTGGCGTCGATGCCGACGACGTCGCAGCCGTGCGCGGCGAGCGCGCGTGCGAGCCAGCCTTCGCCGCAACCGAGGTCGGCGACTCGACGCGCGCCGCTGGCGACGAGGGCGTTGACGATCGCGGCGTCGGTGCCGGCGCGGCGCGAGGCGATGCGCTGCTCGCGCACGGCGCGCGTCCACGCGTCGGCGTTGATGCGCCAGCTGCGCTGGATGCGGGATTCGCGATCGTCGGGCATGACGGCTTCCGGCAAAAGAACGCATCGTGACGATTCCGCGCGCCGCCGCAAGAGGCGCGCGGCGGCTGCGCGCCGCGTCGCCTCAGAGCAGCGCCCAGGTCACGATGCCGCAGACGCCGGTCATGAGCAGCAGGCCGAGCAGGAAGACGATGTCGGCGACGCGCTCGATGCGGTGCATGCGGCGCACGCTGCGTGCGCGCAGTGCGTAGTACGAGAGCACGCAGGAGATCATGAACAGCGTCGCGTCGGCGGCGAGCAGGTCGTCGCCGATCGTGCCGACCTTGGTGGTGACGACGACCACGCGCAACAGGCCGATCACGGTCAGGCAGACGCCGACGAGTGCCGCCGACGCGGTGAAGATGTGGATGCACAGGTCGGCTTCGAGCGCCGCATTCTCGTTGCCGTCGTCGGGCAGGCGATGGCTGAAGGGGTTGAGCATGAGACTTCGTCCGATCGTCGGGGCTCGCGTCGAGTTCGCAAACGTCGCGCAAGTTTTCGTAGGCGCTCTCAGTGTTCCCAGCGGTAGTTGAGGCCGGCGCGGTTGCCGGTCGTGGCGTTCTGCGCCTCGAAGTTCCAGCGCCGGTTGAACAGGTACTTGAGGCTGACCACCTCGCCCGGCGTGAACAGGCCCACGCCGTAGCTGAGGTAGAGCTTGGGCGACAGGTATTTGCCGACCGTGAACGCGGCGCCGCCGAGCGCGGCGTTGTCGGAGACGCCGGCGTCGAGTCCGGTGCGCGCGCCGATGCCCTTGGCGAGCAGGTCGCCGGTGGCGCTGCCGAGAGCGCGCGCGGCGGTGCCGAGCATGTCGCCTTCGCCGCTCTTGAGTCCCGACAACGGCTTGCCGGTGAGCAGGTAGGAGAGCGCTTCGGACTGCTCCATCGCGGGCGTCGAGAACACCGTGAGCACGGGTACGAGCGCGGTGCCACGCACTTGCAGGCCGGCGGTGATGGTGTCGTCGAACTGGCCGCCGGAGGCGCCGAGGATCTTGCGCACGGCGCGGATGTCGAGGCCCGGGTTGTCGAGCGCGGTGCCGGCGAAGAGCAGGCGGCCTGTTTCGATCGTGAGGTCCTGTCCGTAGGCGCGGTAGGTGCCCGATGCGTTGAGCGTGCCGGTCCCGACCGGTTGGCGGCCAGGCTTCTGGTCGATGTGAAGCTGTCCCTTGACGCGGCCATCGAGGCCCATTCCCGCGAGCTTCACTTCGCGGCCGAGCTTGATGTCGACCGAGACGACGACCGGCAGCGGCTTGCCCGGCGCGGGCTGCTCGGCGTCGACGACGACGACGTCCGGCGAGGACTGGCTGACGCCGCCGCCGGGCAGCTTGGCGAGGTCGACGTCGGTCTTCGGAATCGTCACGCTGCCGCCGACCTTGAGGTTGGTGTCGGTTCGCTCGATCGTGAGATCGGGCGAGATCACGACCTTCGCCGCGGGAATGTCGGCGGCAAGGAATTTGTCGCCCTTGATCGTCGCCTTGAGCGGCGCGTTGGGCGTGACGCCGCCGGTGCCGGCCAGCGTGAGCGTGCCGTCGCCGGACTTGAGCGTGCCTTCGAGCACGAAATGGTCGGCGTCGGTCGCGCGCACGGCGATGTCGCCGTCGTGGAGCTTGAGGCCCGCACTCGGCAGTTCCGCGGTGAAGTCCTTGAGCGTGAGCGCGCCGGTCAGCTGCGGCGCCGAAGTCGTGCCGCCGATCGTGTAATTCGCGGCGATGCGGCCCTTCGTGTTCGCGACCTCCGGCGTAACGAGTTCGACGAAGGCGAGGCTGTTGAGCGCGAGGTTCACGTTGCCCGACAGCGCCTGCGCCGAACCCGGCGCGCCCGACAGGGTGACTTCGCCGTCGAGCTTTCCGTCGTGGTCGAGCGCGGCGCGCACGGTCGCGTGCGTGGCCTGCGGCGACAGCGTCGCGTCGATGTTGAAACCGGTGTAGGCGAGCAGCGGCGAATCGGCGTGGTCCGCGTAGGCGATGCTGCCCTTGTCCGAGCCGATGTTGGCCGTCCCGTTCAGCGCCCCGTTCGCGGCGCGGTGGATGTCGCCGTGGCCGTTGATGACGCCTTCGGTCTTGAACGTTTCGTCCGCTGCGCCGAGCTGCGCGAGCAGCGCCAGCGGCAATTGCTCGATGCGGTAGCGCGCGTCGACGCTGCCGTCGGCGCCGCCGTTGGCGCTCGCGCACAGCGTCGTGCCACCGCCGGCGAGGCACAGTTCGCTGGCGCGGAACTTCTTCTGCTGCCAAGCCAACGTGGCCGGCTGCTGCAAGGCGAGCGGCGGCGCCTTGTCGATGTCCACGTCGAGCGTGCGCAGCGTACCGTTCCAGTCGCCGTTGTCCTTCGCGCTGCCGGACAGCGCGAGTTTCAGCGCGAGCGGCTTGCCGGTCGCGGCGAGGTCTAGTTCGTGCGCGCGCCGGCTGCCGCCGCCGTTCACGGCAAGCGTGTCGAAGACAAGACTGCCCGAGGAGAGCTTCGTGGCCTTGAGCGTGAGCTTGCCCTGCGGCGGATCGATGCTCGCGATCGCCGCATCGACATCGAGCGTGTCGATGTGTGTCGTGCCGCTCACGATCTGCGTGCCGTTCGCGTGTCCATCGATGGCAAGCGCAGGCCACTTTCCGTGCACGCGGAATTGGCCGTCCAGACGTCCGCCCGCGTCGGGCAGCCAGTCGCCGAGCGAGGCGACGGCGAGCTTGATCGTCGCGTCGGTGCTTTCGCCGCCCGCGCCCTTCACGTCGACGCGGCTCTTGCCGGAAGCGAGGTTGAGCGTGCCGTCGACGACGTAGCCGGGCTTGATGCGCAGGTCGGCTTGGCCCGACACGGGTTTCTTGCGCAGCGTGCCGCCGAGTTTTTCTAGCTTGATCGTCGCGTCGGGGCCGTTGTCGGTCAGCGTGCCCTGGGTGGCGAGGTCGAAGTCGAGCGCGCCGGGCCACTCCTTGGCGAATGCGCCGGGATCGAGCTTGCTCGCCTTCGCCGCGATGTCCCAGCCGAGCGCGGGCTTGAGCTTGACCTCGCCGTGCGCGTCGAGTCCGCCCTTCGCCTGCTTGATCGCGACCTGCTTGATCGCGATCGCCTCCTGCGTGCCGTCGACATCGAGTGCGAGGTCGGCGAGCTGGCCCGGCGGTCCGATCGACAGGGCGCCGTCGGCGTGGAACTTCTCCGCGCTGCCGGCGGCGTTGAGCTTGCCGTGCGTGGCCAGCGCCTGCCCGGCGAGGTCGGCGGGAATCTCGACGCCCTGCCATTCGACGAGCGCGTTGGCGGACACGGGTTTGGCGTCCAGCTGCACCGCGCCGCTCGCGGTCAGCGAGCCGGCGGCCTCGGGCGATTTCAGCGTGAGCGTCTCGAATTTCAGCGTCTGGCCGTCGAGCGCGTAGCGCAGCGGGTCGATCTGCACGTGATGGTCGTTGACCGCGACGTCGCCGTTGATCGCACCGGCATTCTTGTCACCGCTGCCTTCGAGCGCGAGCGCGAGCGAGGCCAGCGTCGAATCCTTCTGCACGAGTTTCGGATCGAAGCGTGGAACGGCGATCTTCGCGGTCCACGGCAGTGCGTTGGTCTGCGTGACGAGGGCGTCGACCTTGGCTTTCGTGGGCGAGTCGACGACGAGCGCGAGTGTCGCGCGCTTGCCGTCGCCATGCGCCTTGAGGCTGCCTGCGTAGTCGACGTCGCCGACCTTCCAGCGGAACGTCGTCTCGCCGTCACCGGGATAGCCGGACGCAGCCGACAACGTGCCGTGCAGGTCGACCTGGCCATCGGGTGCGCGCAGCGCGAGCGATTTCACGACGGCGCCGAACCGCGTCCATGCCGCGCTCGCGTCGAGGCTGTCGAGCGCGAACGCGGGATTGCCGTCCTGCGTGATCTTCGCGTCGCGCACGGCGAGCCGGTCGAGTTCCAGATCGATCGGGGCCTGCAACGAGAACGGCGCCGATGGTTCCTGCGGTTTCGGCGGTACTGTCGTCAAGGCGACATCGACGCCGGAAACCTCGAGCGCGGTGACGTGGATGCGTCGGCCGACGAGCTCGAACGGTTTCAGGTCCACGCGCAGGTGCGCGATGCGTGCGTCGACGCCCGACGACGGGTCGTTCCAGCGCACGCCGTCGAGCACGAGCGGGCCGCCGAGTCGGCCGCTGGACCGCTCGACGGAGAGCTTGCCTTGCATCGCACCAACCGCGCGCGCCAGCACGAAACGCACGCCCGATTCACTGCCGAGCGCCCACCACAGCGCGAGCACGACCGCGACGAGCAACGCGAGCACGACCACGCCCACCCACTTGAGCAGCCGCCGCCACGCGAAGCCGCGCTGGCGCGTCCGCATCGTTGTCCCAATGACTCTGCGCGCGCTCACAGGTCCGGCCCGATCACGATGTGCAGCTCGACGCCGTGGTTCTGGCTGTCGTGCACGGGAAAGCCCAGGTCGACGCGAACGAGGCCGACCGGCGAACGCCAGCGCAGGCCGACGCCGGTGCCGATCTTCTGGCGGTAGGAGTTGAAGCTCGTGAACGCATCGCCGGTGTCGACGAAGGTGGCGATGCCCCAGTTCGGCTTGAAGTAGTACTCGTATTCCGCGCTGGCGACGGCGAGGTAGCGGCCGCCGATGATGAGGTCCTGGCAGGTGCGCTTGGGATGGTCGGCGCATTCGGCCTGCGCGATCGGCAGGAGCGCGTCGGGCAACGGCGGGCCGATGGTCTGGAAGCCGTAGCCGCGGATCGAACGGTCGCCGCCGGCGAAGAAGCGCAGTTCCGGCGGCAGCTTGTCGAAGTTGTCGGTCCAGGTCGCGCCGAGCGACCCGCGCGCGATGAAGCGTGAGCGTTCGCCGAGGCCGCGGATCCACTTCGCGTCGGCGCCGGCCTGCGCGAAGCTTGCGTCGGAGAGCAGGCCGCTCGCGCCGGCGCGAGCCGACGTCGTCAGCGACCAGCCATCGCGCACGAACATCGGGTCGTCGGCTTTCTTGCGCGACAGCGACACTTCCGGATAGAGCAGGGTGGTGTCGCCATAGATGTTGGCGACCTTGAAGTTGCCGGTCAGGAACTTGAGGCCGGCGGTACGCGTCCAGCCGTTCCAGAGTTTGGAATCGGTCGCGGCGAGGCCGAACGTGCGCGAATACGCGGCGTCGGTGTTCTCGTTGCGGAAGTTCGCGCCAAACGACAGCGTGTGGCTGTCGAAGCCGGCGAGCGGGATGCGGTATTGCGCCGAAGCGGTCTTCAGGCGCGTCGCGACGAGCGCGTCGAGCTGCATCTTGTGGCCGCGCGAATTGATCCAGCGGCGCTGGATGCCGCCGCGCAGGCCCGGACCGGTGTCGGTGCCGATGAACACGCCGCCCGTGTAGATCGTGCGCTTGGCCGGCGCGAGCATGACCTTGATCGGCACCACGCCGTCGTGCGCGTGCTCGGTGTCGGGCTGCACCTGCACGATCGAGAAATAGTCCGCGTCGATGAGCCGTTGCTGGAAGCCGAGCAATTGCTCCTGCGTATAGAAGTCGCCCTCGTGCCATGGGATGTAGCGCTCGAGCAAGGCGTCGGGAAATTGCGCGCCTTCGAATGCGGTAGGGCCGAGTCGATAGCGCTGGCCGGCGTTCCAGGCGAGGTGGATCTCCGCGCTGCCGGCTGAACGCGTGACTTCGACCTGGTGGGTGATCAGTTCCGCATCGAGATAGCCGCTCGCGAACAACGCAGCCTGCAGCTTCGCCTTGCTTTTCTCGTAAGCGGCCTGGTCGAGCGGCTGGCCCTTGGCCGGCGCGAATGCGGCGAGCGCCTTGCGCACGTCCTTCTGGCCATCGGCGTCGCCGTCGATGCGGATGTCGAGCGTGGCGACACGTACCGGCTCGCCCGGCACCACGTGCAGCGCGGCGACGTAGTCGGCGCCCTCCTGCTTGAGGTCGCCGGTCACCTTGACCGAGAAATAGCCGTAGGCCTCAAGCGATTTTTCCGCCTGCGCCAGCGCGCGCTCGTAGAGCCGGCGCGCCTGCGCGTCGGACACGTCGCGGCCCTTGTACTGGTTGATCTCGACGCTGGCGGCGACGGCATCCTTGAGCAGGCCGTCGACGCCGTCGATCTGCGCGGAAATGCGCGCGGCCTGCGCGGTGCCGCCGGCGGTTGCCAGCAGCAACCACAGACAGGTCGCGGAAAAGCGGCGTTGGCGGAGGAATCCGTCGAGCGGGCGCATTCGGCGTTTATAGCAAAACGACACGCACTACGAGGCAAATTAGCGTTTCACGGAGCGTGCTTCCGATTCAGCAAGCAGTGGGTCGAATGACGTCGTCGCGGCGCGTGCCTCGCGATGGCGCTGCCCGCGCGCTGCATCGAATCAGCCCAGGTGCAGCAGCGGGAGCAGCCCGATCAGGCCGACAATGATGAGATACAGCGCGACGACATAGTTGAGCAGGCGCGGCATGACCAGGATGAGGATGCCGGCGATCAGCGCAATCAGCGGTTGCAGGGCGACGTGGATGTGCATGGTGCTTCCTGTGGGCAGGTCGAATCTGCAAGGTATCAGTTCCGGGACGTGATCCGCATGCGGGTGTTCAGCGTGCGAACAACGCTTTGGCGACCGGTCGCCGCGGCTTGCGCGGGCCGCGGGCATGCGCGAACGTCGGCACGCTCACGCCGGTCTGCCGGCGCGTTTCGATGAGCCCCATGGCGGCATAGGCGTTCACCACGTCGAAGACGTCGGCCATTTTCGCCTTGGCATGCCGCGCGATGATGTGCAAAGGCGCCTCGCGCATGAGCGTGAGCGCGATGCGGTGCTGTTTGCGGTAGTCGTTGTCGAGCGGCAGCCATTGCCTCAGGCGGTAGTGCGCGCCCGGGTCGAGGTGGCGCGCGAGATAGCCATTCGAGCGCAGGAATGCGTTCAGCCAGCGCAACCGCACGAGCGGCCGCCCGGCGTGCTCGTTCTGCAACGCGGCGAGTTGCGTGCCGCCGACGCGCTGGTATTCGTGGCCTTCGAGCGGATCGAGGAAATACGGTTCGAGTTCGCACATGCGCGCGGCGCTGTGGAACTGTTCGGTCACCGGGTCGACGAGCAGCGGCGGCAGCCCCGCGCGACGGATCAGCAGTGCGCCGCGCTTGAGCAGCGCATCGAGCGGCGTGCACGGACGCTCGTACTGGATGTCGAGGAAATTCGCGGGCGCATCGTCTTCGTGCGTGTCGTCGCGCCGCGCCAGCGCCTTGGCGCGCGCGCGCTTGCCGATGTCGCGCTCGTGGACGCTGAAGTCGATGAGGCGGCGCGGCTGCGGCGGCGTGGTTGCGCCGACGTGGTTGAGCAGGCCGACCAGGGCCTTCGGCACGAGCGGCCGCAGCAGAACGAGTTCGGCGCCGAGCGTGTCGTCGCCGGGTTCGGCGATGACGACGAGGTGGCGGCCTTCGTCGAGTGCGCGGATGCGCGCGCAGCGTCCGCCGAAATCGCGCAGGTCGGCGAACACGACATCGGTCGCGCTGCCGTCTTCGGCCAGCGACCACTCGTGGTCGAGCTGCGATCGCAGCACGCGCAGGAAGGTCGTGAACTCGGCGACGTCCTGCGGCGACGCGCCGACGATGACCAGGTGCCTCGGAGTTTTCATGGCGAACGAACCGTTGCGTTTCAGGGGACGCAGCGTCGGCGGCCAGTATGGACAAGGCGGCGCGCTCGAACTGTGACGTGAAGTGGCAATCCCGCTGGCACTGGATGGGCGGTCGATCGCGCGGTGCCAGCGGCGAATGGGCAACGTTCCGGTGAATCGGCTCAGGTCGTCGGCAGCGGCGTGCCGGCTCGCCAGCCGCGTGCCTGCAGGGCATCGAGCAGGGCGACGACCTTCGGCCTGGCCGTCCCGCCATGGACGGGCAGCACCAGCGTATCGCCCGCGCGCGCCCAGGCCAGCATCGCCTGCACGGCTTCGTATTCGTCGAGATGCTCGGCGACGCGCGTGCCGTGCACGCCTCGGCGCGCGAGTTCATCGCGCAGCAGCGCCGGCACTTCGCCCGGCGCCCGGCCGCGCAACATGCCGCCCACGTCCTTCAGTACGACGAAATCCGGCTCGACGCTCGCGGCGATTGCGGCCAGTTCGCGAATTTCGGCGTCGCCGCGGTTGCCTGCCTGACCGAGCAGCAGTCCGCGCCGGCCGCCGGATGGAGGCGCGGCGAGGTCGAGCAGTCCGCGCAGGCCATCGGGGTTGTGCGCATAGTCGAGGAAGACGCTGACGCCATCGAGCTGCCAACGTTGCAGGCGACCGGGATTGTCTTCGCGCGCGGCGCCGAAGCGCGCGAGCACATCGCGCAGCAGTCCCGGCGCGATGCCCAACGCGCTCGCCGCCAATGCGGCGGCGGCGAGGTTGGCGATGTTGTAACGCGCCTTGCCGCCGAAACTCAGCGGCATCGCGGCGATCACGCCCAGATCATGGTCCTGGCCGCCGCGGTGCAGGTACAGGCGACCGTCGCGCACCCCGCAGGTCGTGCCGCCGCGGGCGCGATGCGCAACCAGCATGGCGGCGTCCGCGTCGAGCGCAAACCAGGCCATCTCCGATTCAATGCCGGCGGCATGCCGGACGAGCAGGGCATCGGCGGCATTGAGTACGAGCGTTCCGCGCGTACCCAGGGCGCGCGCGACGATCAGCTTGGCCGCGGCAAGGTCGTCGAGGTCGTGCACGCCGTATTCGCCGAAATGATCGTCGCTGATGTTGGTGACGATCGCGACGTTTGCGTGCTGCACGGCGAGGCCGCGGCGCAGCAGGCCGCCGCGCGCGGTTTCGAGCACGGCCGCGTCCACGCCCGGCGCGCGCAGCGCGGTGCGGGCGCCGGCTGGCCCGGAGTAGTCGCCGGCGGCGATCGTGTTGCCGTCGACGAATACGCCATCGGTGCAGGTGTAGGCGGTGTGCCAGCCATGCGCGCGCATGCACGCCGCAAGCAGGCGCGTGGTCGTGGTCTTGCCGTTGGAGCCGGTCACCAGCGCGATCGGTGCATCGTGCAGCGCGTCCCATTCGATCTCTTGCGCGGATGGCGGCAATGCGGCCAGCGGCCATGCGCGCGAACCGCTGCCGACGCCAAACGACAACGTCGCGTCGTCAATCAGCGCGGTCAGTCCGCGCGCGCGCGCTGCGTCCACGAGCTCGATCAATCCGGGATCGCCTTCGGCGCGCGCGCAGGCGCGCAGGGTGTGCAGCGCCGACGCTTCGTCCCAGGCCGCGGCATGCCCCGGCGCATGGAAAACGCCTTCTCCGTGCAACGAAGCCAGCCAGGCCCATTCGTTGACTTCGGTGGCGCACAGCAGCTGGTCGAGCGGCGCGGCGAACGCGAGCGAGGCGCCGGACGCGTGCAGGTGCGCGACAACGGCCGCGTCGGGCCAGCCGAGCGCGGCACACATTTTCCGCACGCGCTCGCGCCACGCGCCGAGCAGCGCCTGGTCGATCGCGATGCCCGTGGTTTCCAGCACGGCGCCGACGTCGGCGAAGTACAGGTTGGATCCGGTAAGGCGGCGCGAATCGTCGAACGGCAGCGCGGGCGGCACGGCGTTCAGTCGTCGCTCTCCCGCGACAGGTGGATGCCGCGTTCGTCGCGCACGACGCCGCCGAGCGAGGCGAAGCTCGATTCGTCGAACACCGTTTCGGTCGTTGCCGGCGCCGCTGCCAGCGGTGCGGGCGAAGGAGCCGGGGTTTCCGGCGCGCCTTCAGGGCGGAATTTGATGATCTGCTTCCACGAGCGCACCAGCGCATCGGCGAAGACCAGCAGCAGGTCGCCGGGCTGGCCCATGCGCAGCGCGGCGTCGATGGCTTCCTGTTCGTCGGGGATTTCCGCGATCGCGTCCCTGGATACCCCGGCGGCCGCCAGCGCGCGCGCCATGATGCGCGGCACTTCGTCGCCATCGCGGCCGCGCAAGGCGTCGTCGCGGCGGCAGATGTAGTGGTCGAAGCGGCCGGCGACCGCGTCGGCGATCGCGACCAGATCCTCGTCACGGCGGTCGCCGGGGCCGGCGAGCACGACGATGCGCTTGCCGGCCACGTCGAGCCGCTGCGCGAGGTCCGCCATCACCGACACCGCGTGCGCGTTGTGGCCGTAGTCGAACAGCACCTTGAACGGATGCTCGCTGTAGACGTTCATGCGTCCGGGCGCCTGGAAGAACGTCGTGTCGAACGTGCGCAGGCCATGACGGATTGCGTCGAGCTTGATGCCGAGCGCGTACGCGGTCGCCGCGGCGAACATCGCGTTCTGCACGTTGTGCAGCGCGCGGCCTTCGAGCGTGGCGGGAATCAGGTGCGTCCACAGCAGCGGAATGTGGCTGCCCTTGTCGTACAGCGTGATCATCGAACCGTTGACGCCGGCTTCGAGCGCACAGGCGCGGCCGCCCGCGCGCACGTGTTCGCGCACCAGTGCATGCGAGGGATTCATCGTCACGTAGCAGATGACCTTGGCGTCGGTGTAGCCGGACATCTTCAGCACGTTCTCGTCGTCCGCGTTGAGCACGGCGCAGTCCTGCGCGACCTCGACGACGATGCGCTTGACCTCGGCGAGCTGGTCGAGCGTGTCGATGCCCTTCATGCCGAGGTGGTCGGACTGGATGTTGAGCACCGCGCCGACATTGACATGACGAACGCCCATGCCCGCGCGCAGCAGGCCGCCGCGCGCGGTTTCGAGCACGGCGATGTCGACGTGCGGATCGGACAGCACCATGCGCGCCGACACCGGGCCGGTCATGTCGCCTTCGACCGTGCGCTGGCCGTCGATGTAGACGCCGTCGGTCGTCGTCAGGCCCGGCGTGTAGCCGGCCATCTTGGTGATGTGCGCGAGCATGCGCGCGGTCGTGGTCTTGCCGTTGGTGCCGGTGATCGCGGCGATCGGCACGCGCACCGGCGTGCCGGGCGGGAACAGCATGTCGATGACTGGTCCGGCTGCGTCGCGCGGCGTGCCTTCGCTGGGCGAGACATGCATGCGGAAGCCGGGCGCGGCGTTGACCTCGCAGATGCCGCCGCCGATCTTCCTGTAGCTTTCAGCGATGTTCGTCGACAGGAAATCGACGCCGCCCACGTCGAGTCCGATCGCGCGGATCGCGCGTACGGCCATGTCGCGGTTGTCGGGATGGATGATGTCGGTGACGTCGGTCGCGGTGCCGCCGGTCGACAGGTTCGCGGTCGAACGCAGGTAGACGATCTCGTCGGGTTTCGGAACCGAGTGCGCCGTGTAGCCGACGCGCGCCATCATCATCTCGGCTTCGCGGTCGAGCTGGATTCGCGTCAACACCTTCTCGTGGCCGACGCCGCGGCGCGGATCGGCATTCACGACGTCGACGAGTTCGGCGATCGTGCGCGTGCCGTCGCCGACGACGTGGCCCGGCGTGCGTTTGGTCGCGGCGACGAGTTCGCCATTGACGACGAGGAGGCGATGGTCGTCGCCTTCGAGGAAATTCTCGACGATGACCGAGCGCGAGTGCTCGCGCGCGGCAACGAATCCGGCGCGGACTTCGTCGTCGTTCATCAGGCGGATCGAAATGCCACGGCCGTGGTTGCCGTTGTAGGGCTTGGTCACGACCGGGAAACCGAGTCGGCGCGCGGCCTTCACCGCGGCGTCCTCGCCCTGCACGAGTTCCTGCCTGGGTACCGGCAGGCCGAGCGAGGCCAGGATCTTGTTGGTTTCTTCCTTGTCGCTGGCCAGTTCCACCGCGATGTGCGGCGTGCGTCCGGTCACCGTCGCCTGGATGCGTTGCTGATATTTGCCGTGGCCCAACTGGACCAGCGACTGGTCGTTCAAACGCAGCCAGGGAATGCCGCGCTCGTCGGCGGCGCGCACCAGCGAAGCGGTTGACGGCCCGAGCGCGCGCCGCTGCGCGTAGCGGATGAACTCGTCGCGCGCTGCCGGCCATTGCCAGTCGTCGGGGACGCTGCCGCGCGTGCGCAGGTCTTCCGGCAGCAATGAATTCAGCAGGCGCAACGCAAGTTCGCCCGCGGCAATGCCTTCCTCGCGTTGCGCGTATTCGTAAACGACCGTGTACACGCCGGGGCGCGCTTCGCCGACGCTGCGCGTCTTGCCGAAGGTGACGTCCTCGCCGGCAACGTTCTGCAATTCGATCGCGACGTGCTCGAGTACGTGGCCCAGCCAAGTGCCTTCGCCCTCGCGCATGCGGCGGATGAAGCCGCCCGCTTCGCGATACGAACAGCCGTGTTCGGCAAGTCCGGGCAATGCGGCAACGAGGCCGTCGATGAACGCGTCGCCGAGCTTCGCGGTCGGCCAGTTTTCCAGTTCGCCGAGGTCGAGCTCGAGTTTGATGACCGGGAAATGCGCGTACAGCGATGGGCCGACGTAGACCGAACGATCGAGTATGCGCATGTGGATCTCCCCGGGTTGGTTGAACGACGTTCGGCGCGCACGGACGAATCCGCGCCGCTGCAATCAGTGCGACTGTTTGGAGACAGCCAGTGAACCGGCCGACGCATGCCGCGTCTGCAGGTTGAACGTGGCGCCGGCGACGAGGATGTGGACCTTGAGGCCGAGCAGGCAGACAGGCTCTTCCTCGCTGGCCTGGTCCATCGACGAGAACTGCAGCTCCCCGGCATCGACGACGGTGACTGCGCCGCTGCCTTCGACCTCGAGCACGTTGTCGGGGCGGATGAACGCGGCAGTGTCCTCGTCGAGGCCGATGCCGACCGCGAACGGGTTGTAGGCGAGCGCGGAGAGCAGGCGGCCGAGGCGGTCGCGCTGGCGGAAGTGCTGGTCGATCACGAAACGGTTGGTCAGGCCCAGGCCCGGCGCGAGCCGCACGCTGGCCGCGGTCGGCGAGCCGCCTTCCTTGCCGAACGCGATCATGTGCTCGCTGAGGATGCTGGCGCCCGCGCTGGTGCCGCCGACGTGCACGCCATCGGCATTGCGCGCGCGGATCAGCTGCGCGATCGGCGTGCCGCCGAGCATTGTCGCGATACGCAGCTGGTTGCCGCCGGTGAAGAAGATGCCGCTGGCCTGTTCGATGCGCTGCAGGCGGTTGCGTTCCTCGGTGTCGCGGCGCGTGTCGAAGTCGAGCGCGCTGACGCGGCCTGCGCCGAGTTCGGAAAAGATGTGTTCATAGCGTGTGCCGGTATCGGCAAGCTGGCTCGCGGTCGGGATCACCACGATGTCGGCATCGGCGCCGCCGCACAACTGCACGAAGCGCTCGAGAATGCGCGCGTCGTGTTCCTTTTCCTCCGCCCCTCCGATCGGGACGATCCAGCCGCGCTCTGCACCGTCGCGGACCTTGCTGGGACACATGTTCTTGTCTCTCGTTGTTTCGATGAGGTGGGTTATCTGTACACGGACGACCCTGTGCTCGCAATGCTGCGCGCGCCGGTGTCGCGAACGTTCACGCGCGCGGCTCGAACGTGCCAGCGATTTCGACGCGGCCGCCGCGCACGTGCACGACGCCGCCGACGATCACGTCGTGCGCCGCGCCGGCGTCGTCGAGCGCGACCAGGTCGGCATCGGCTCCGATGGTGATGCGCCCCTTGCGCGCGAGCCGCAGCAGCCGCGCCGGATTGCTCGTGAATGCCGGCAATGCGCGTTCCAGCGGCACGCCGCGCGCGACGAGTTCGGCCAGCGTCTGCAGCAGCGCGCCGGCATCGCCGACGTCCATGTGCGCGACGTGACCGTCGGCGTCGAAGCAGGGCAGGCAGCCGCCGGCATCCGAACTGACCGTTACGCGTTCGGCGGGCGCGCCGCTGTCGAGATGACGCACCAGCGCGTCGGCGGCGCTCCAGGCGTCCTCGCCGTCCTCGACCGGGAATGCGGTGATGTCGATCGTGCTGCCGCGCCCCGCGACGTCGAGTGCTTCCTCGAACAGCGCCTTGCGCCGGTTCACGTGGGTCGGATGGAACACGCGCGGCGATAATTCGGTTTCGGCCAGCGCGCGGCGCACGAGGTCGAGCCCGCGCGGTCCGTCGCCCAGATGCAGGTGCAGCACGCCGGCCTTGCCGGTCATGAGTCCGGCGACGTGCGCTTCGGAGGCCAGGCGCACGAGTTCGTCGAACGTCGGCTGGCTCGAACGGTGGTCGCTGATCGCGACTTCGCCGACGCCGATCAGCGCGTCGATGAAAACCAGATCGCCGCGCACGCTGCCGGTGAGCGTCACCGGCGGCAGGTGATAGCCGCCGGTGTAGCCGAACGCGGACAGGCCTTCCTCGCGCAAGGCATACAGCGTCGCCAGCAATTCGCGCGGCCCGCGCGCAACGTCATCGGTGCCGAGCAGGCCGACCACGGTGGTGATGCCGCAGCGCGTGAAGCGCGACAGTCCGAGCGGCGGCACGCGCGTGCGGAAACCGGCTTCGCCGCCGCCGCCGGTGACGTGCACGTGGCCGTCGATCAGGCCCGGAATCACGCGTCGGCCGTCGAGGTCGATCGTCGTCGTCGCGAGCGCGTGCGGAAGGTCAAGCGCATCCGCGCCGATCCACAGGATGCGACCGCCGCCGAGCAGCAGATGGCGCATCCCGAGCGGTTCCGGCGCGAAGACGTTGGCGTTGCGCAGCAAGGTGACGGTCATGCGCGCAGCGTGCGGGCAGGCGGGCGATGGCGTCAAGGCGCCGTCAAAGCACGGCGGGTTTCGCGCCCGCGCAGGTCGTCATGCCTCCCTCCCTCCATTTCCGCGTCGACGGAGATATGACACGTACGCAACGAGAACTACGGACAAAAGATTCAGCCAAAGCACCAAACTCTTGATGTAGCCCGCGATCAAGAGGGAAATGATGATGGACGCTGCGGCCATTACCGGAAGGGCCAGCGGAGCCGTCCGCATGAACCAATTGGCGGAAGCCGATGCGATCAGCAGAATCGAAGCAATTCCGACGAGCATCATGTACCACGCTGGCCAGTGCAATTGGCCTATGCCAAACATGACATCGAAAACGGAGACGAGGCACGTGAATGCGGAAAGGCCGTGAATGCCGGAAACGATGCGGAGCGCACCGTTCTCGATGCCACGTCCTCTTATTCGAACGTCCCTTTCCCTGATGCGTTTTGATGCAGACGCCCATGATGTTTCGAAGGAATCAAGGGCGCTCGGATCTTCTGTTGTCATTTCGCGAAATACCCGGAACGGCAATCGTTGTCGTCGCGCCTGCGGCCCCAACGGGCAACAACAGCCCTGCTAGCAACATCTCCCGCCACCGCCCTTGTAGCGCGCGGCTTGGCGCTCGCTGAAGAACTGCTCGTAGCTCGGCACCGCGCGCTCGGGGTGGTGTGAGCGCAGGTGCGCGACGTAGACGTCGTAGTCGGGGATGCTGAAGAAGATGCGCCGCCCGACGCTGACCGCGCGCCGCCAGAGCGCGCGCAGGTCGCGCTCGGGCGGGGCTGTGTCGGGCAGGGCGCGCGCGGGTTTCACGACGTCGCCACCGAAGCGAGCGCGACGTAGGGTTCTTCGTTCGCGCTCGGCGCTGCGTTGCGCCGCGCCTTGAGCATCGCGTTGATGCCGAAGGCGACCGCGGCGACGACGAGCAGCATGAACAAGCCGGTGAGCGCGGCATCGACGTTGTTGTTGGTGACGATGCGCTGCATTTCTTCCATCGTCTTCGCCGGCGCGATGAGCTTGTTCTGCGCGATGCCGTTCGCGTATTTCGACGCGGCGGCGGGGAAGCCGATCTTCGCGTCGAACAGTTTCTGCCAGCCCGCGGTCAGCGTGCAGATGACGAGCCAGCACGCCGGCACCGCCGGCACCCAGAAATATTTTTCGCGCTTGAGCTTGACCACGACCACCGCGCACAGGATCAGCGCGATCGCGGCGAGCATCTGGTTGGCGATGCCGAACAGCGGCCACAGCGTGTTGATGCCGCCGAGTGGATCGACCGCGCCCGAGTAGAGGAAATAACCCCAGATCGCGACGCAGATCGCCGAGCCGACGAGGTTGGCCGCCCACGATTCGGTCTTCTGCAGCGACGGCACGGCGAGGCCGACGAGTTCCTGGATCATGAAGCGGCCCACGCGCGTGCCGGCGTCGACCGTGGTCAGGATGAACAATGCTTCGAACAGGATCGCGTAGTGGTACCAGAACGCGAGCATGCCTTCGCCGGGCAGGATCTGGTGCAGCAGCTGCGCCATGCCGACGGCAAGCGTCGGCGCGCCGCCGGCGCGCGAGAGGATCGTTTTCTCGCCGATGTCGTGCGCGACCTGGGTGAGCTGGTCCGGCGTGACGACGAAACCCCATTGGCTGATCGCTGTCGCTGCGGCCTGCACGTCGGTGCCGATGATCGCGCCGGGCGAGTTCATCGCGAAATACACGCCCGGGTGCAGCGCGCACGCGGCGATCAGCGCCATGATCGCGACGAAGGCCTCGGTGAGCATGCCGCCGTAGCCGACCAGACGCGCCTCGCGTTCGTTGCTGAGCAGTTTCGGCGTGGTGCCCGAGGCAATGATCGAATGCCAGCCCGACACTGCGCCGCAGGCGATCGTGATGAACAGGAACGGGAACAGGTTGCCGGCGAACACCGGGCCGGTGCCGTCGATGAATTTCGTAACGGCCGGCATCTGCAACTGCGGCATCGTGAACACGATGGCGATCGCGAGCAGCGCGATCGTGCCGATCTTGAGGAACGTCGACAGGTAATCGCGCGGCGCGAGCAGCAGCCACACCGGCAGCACCGAGGCGAAGAAGCCGTAGCCGATGACGAGCCAGGCCAGCTGCGCGGCGTTGAACGTGAACATCGGGCCCCAGGTCGGGTCGGCCGCGACCTTGCCGCCGAACCAGATCGACAGCAGGAGCAGGACGAGGCCAATGATCGATACCTCGAGCACACGGCCGGGCCGGAAGAAACGCAGGTACAGGCCCATGAAGATTGCGATCGGGATCGTCGCCGCGACCGTGAACGTGCCCCATGGGCTGATCGCGAGCGCCTTGACCACCACCAGCGCGAGCACGGCGAGCACGATCATCATGAGCACGAGCACGCCGATCATGCAGACGACGCCCGCGGCTGGCCCGAGTTCGGCGCGCAGCATGTGGCCGAGCGAGCGGCCGTCGCGACGCAATGACAGGCCGAGGATCATGAAGTCCTGCACCGCGCCGGCGAAGACGACGCCGAACAAGATCCACAGCGTGCCCGGCAGGTAGCCCATCTGCGCGGCGAGCACGGGGCCGACCAGCGGACCGGCGCCGGCGATCGCGGCGAAGTGGTGGCCGTAGACGATCCACTTCTCGGTCGGCACGTAGTCGAGGCCGTCGTTGCGCAGCACGGCGGGCGTCGCGCGCGTCGCGTCGAGCCGCAGCACCTGATTGGCGATGAGTTTGCTGTAGAAGCGGTAGCCGATCGCGAACACCGACAGCGCGGCGGCGAGCAGCCAGATCGCATTGACCGGTTCGCCGCGCCGCAGCGCGACGACGCCGAGACAGACCGCGCCGATGACCGCGACCGCGGCCCAGACGAGTTTCGATACGGGGCCGGGCGGATGGCCGGCGACGGCGGTATTCATGGGCAGCTCCAGGCGGCAAATCAGCGCAAGGAAGCGTGTGCCATCGAGTCCGGTCGGTCAATGCAGGGGCGAATACGACTTTGGTCGAAGCGATGCGTGTGACGGATGTGCGCAAAGCGGCCATCCGTGGCCGTGGGTTTTTCCGTCGGTGGCGCAGGTGTGTCAGGCAGGAAAAAGCGCAATGGTGCGATCTATCGGACGGGCACGATCTCGAAACCGTCCTCGAAGATCGTTTCACCGCGGATCAAGCGCACCAGCGTGTAGTCGAAGTCACCGGTGCCTGCGTCCCAGCGCCGCGTGCCAGCCATCATCACGGCGTCGCCGGTGACCAGCAGCCCCGTCGGCAGGCTCCACGGGGTTTGTCCGGCAGCAGCCGGAAAGGTGGCCATCGCGCTGCCGCGATAGAGCGAGGCGTCGGCATCGAGTTCGAACGCATACTGGCGGTGTTCGCCGACCAGCGTCGAGGTGCCTTCGTAGGCGACTTCGAAGGCGACGACGAGATGGCGATTGCCGGGGCGTTCGGCCAGGTCGGTAGGGCGTTCGTGCTTGAGTCCGCCTTCCATCGGCAGCGCTCCCAGCATGGTCCAGCCGACGTTGTGGATCGCGCTGTCGGGCGTACCGTTGCTGTGGAGACGGCCGACGATCAGACGTCGGTTGAGGTTGGAGTCGAGCGACCAGCCGGACCAGGCGAGCTTGCCGTCGGACAGGACGGCCAGCGCGGAAACCGCGTCGTTGGAGTTGCCCGGGTTCAGGCGTGGTTCGAGGGTGACGCGGCCGCCGGCCGTGCCGAAGCTGGTGTCGGGCAGTCCGGTCCAGGCATTGAGCGCGAGCACGTAGCCGGCCATGCGACCGGGATCGGACGGCGCTTCGAAGCTGCCGGCGATGTACAGGCGCGCCTCGGTGTCGGCGTCGTTGGACAGCGCGATCGCCTGCACGCTGTCGTTGTTGGCGAAGTCGAGCCAGTATTTTCCGTCGTTGCCGAAGCGCGTGACCAATGCGCCGCTGGCGCGATACAGCGCGGCGGCGGCGATCGCGCTGTCGCTGGCGCCGTTCTGCGCCCAACCGACGAGCAGCAAGCCGAGGTTCGGGCGCACCAGCACGCGCCAGGCGCCGTCGTTCTTGCCGCTGGCGATGTCGAAGGCGACGTAGGCGGTGCCATTGGTGCCGAAGCCGCTGCACTTGGCCGGTGTCGCCGCGCTGACGTCGATGCAGGTCACCGCCATGTCGGTATCGCTGTGGCCCGCGCGCGTGGCCGAGCCGGCGAAGTAGAGCTTGCTGGTCGCGGCGTCGAAGGCGACGTCGTTGAGCGAGGCCAGCGGCGTCGCGATCTTGTAGGTGGCGATGGCTGCCCCGTTGCTGCCGACGCGAACGATGCCGGCGTCCCAGGTTCCGCTGGACCCATTCCAGTGATTGCCGGTCAGCCACCAGCCGCCGCCGGCGCGCGGGAACACGCGGAATGCCCACTCTTCCTTGCCGTTGGTGTCGTCGAGGACGTAGGAGGCCCCGCCGCTCGCGCCGAATCCGGGGTCGGGCACCAGGTCGGGCGAGCCGACGGCGTCGGAGGGCAGCGGCGACGGATTGGCGGCTTGAAGTCGCGGCGGGTTCCAGGTCGCATCGACGGCTGCCTGCCCGTCTTGCGCGTATGCGGCGGTGGCAACGCAGGCCAGCGCGATCGTCATCGACATCGTCTTGAACATGATGCGGGTTTCCCTCTGGGTATCCGGAAAGTCGCGAATCCGGTTGGCGTTCGCGGCGTGGGGAGGAAAAGCGCGAGGCGGCGCGCGGACCCGACATCGATCCGCGCGCCGCGTGGTCAGTCGCTGCTCTTGCCGCCGAACTGGTCGGCGAAGATGCTGTCGGTGGCCTTGAGGTGGATGAGCGTGGCGTCGAAGTCGGTGCCCGAATACAGGCGCGTGCCGACCACGGCGATCACTTCCTCGCCGGTACCGTCGCCGCCGATCCATTGGCCGGTGTGGCCCATCCACAGGCCGAACGGGCGCGACCAGCGCGTCACGCCGGCATCAGCGGCGTAGTCCACGTCCAGCGCCGCGTGCACGCGGTTGCCGTCGGCGCTGTATTGCTCCACGCGCGTGATCACGTTGGTCGGCGGCATGCTGCCGTTGTTCTTCGAGCGCAGCGCGACGACGAGGTCGCGGCTTTGCGTGCGTTCGGCCAGCGCGACGGGTTGCGAATCGGGCGTGTAGAACTCGTCGATGTTGTGTTCGACCATGCAGCCGTACGCACCGCGGTTCGGATTGCCCTTGCAGAAGTCCGCGTCGAAGCCGCCGTCGCCGTTGACGCGGCCCATGATCATGGGCCTCAAATTGGCATCGTCGGTCTCCGACCAGCCGGCGAAGGCGACCTTGCCGTTGCGCAGGGGCGCCAGCGCGGTGATGGCGTCCTTCCTGTAACCGGCGTTGTCGTTCTCGTAGTAGAAGGCGCGCCAGTCCCAGACCGCGGAGACGACGCCAGTGGTCGGCGTGAGGCCGAGGATGAAGCCGTCGTGGTCGCCGGCCGCGTCGCGCTTCATCTGTCCGCCTACGTACACGTATGGAGTGCCGGCGTAGCCGTTGGGCGTGACCGCCAGCGCGTTCACCGAAACTTCCGCGCCGCTGCTCGGTGCCCAGGCGGGCAGGCCGAAGTAGTAGCCATCGACGTTGAACTCGGTGTTGAGCGCGCCGTTGCCGGCGCTGATGCGCGCGACGCCCACTTCCTGGCCGCGCGTGGTGCTCATGATGCGCGCGGCGACGAACAGGCCGTAGCGGGCGTCGTAGATCAGGCGCTGGCCATAGGCGGCGGTGCGCGGGCCGCTTGCGCTGACGCCCCAGGTGAGCACGCCGGCGAAGCCCGTGAAACAGCTGTTGCCGGTCGGCGTGCTCAGGTCGATGCAGGCCACGCGCGTGGCCGCGCCCGCGGACAGGTTGCTGAGGATGAATGCATGGGGCCTGCTGACGATCGCGTCGACGATCTCGCCCTGCGCCTCGCCGTAGATCCAGCCGTCGGTGCCGAACGTGGTGTCGGTGACGCCGCCGAGGTCCACGCGTGTGATCCACACGCGCCACGCATCGCCAGCGGTGTTTTTCTGCTTGCCGACGACGTAGTAGCCCTTGTGCACATTGGTCGTGACCGGCGGCGGGCCGGGCAGCGTGCCCACGCCGTCCCACGGGAACACGCTCACGCCGTCCTCGGTGTCGGACCAGCCGTCCTGATCCGGCGCCCAAAGGTCGCGCATGCCGGTGCTGAAGAAACTCGTATCCAGCGTGAGGTCGCTCGGCGTCGGCGAGCCATCGGGCGCGAGGTTCAGTTGCAACGGCTGCGTGGCGTCGCCGGCTTGCTTGGCGAAGTCGTCGGCGGCGTGGGCGCTGCCGATGGCGAGCGCGGCGAGGGCCGCGAAGGCGCAGGTTTTGAGCATGGCGGGTGTTCTCCGTTCAGGGGCGCGGCGGGTCGGCGCCACGATTGCGGGAGAAAAGCGCAGGAGCGCGCACGGACCGGACATGGAAGACGGGGCGCAGGATCGGAAGCGTCCCCGCCAGCCCTGCCGGGCAGGTGTGCTCGGGCCTGCCCCGGCGCGCGCGCTTCCGGTGGCTTCGCCGCACAGGATGGCCGTCCTGCCGTCTGGTTCCCGGCGCGCGGCGAGAGCGAAGCACCACGACTTGCAGGCAATGGCTCAGCGCGCGTCGTCGAAGCCGTCGGCGAAGATCGTGTCGGCGCGGATCAGGCGCAGCAGCGTGTAGTCGAGGTCGCCGGTATCGACGTTGTAGCGCTGCGTGCCGGCCATCATGACCGCGTCGTGCGTGACCAGCAGGCCGGACGGCGTGGCCCATGGGCCGCCGCTGCCGGAGTAGTCCCAGGTGGCCCATGCGGCGCCGCGCGGCGTCCTGACATCGGCGTCGTATTCATAGGCGAACTGGCGATGTTCGCCGGCATTGGGCGAAGTGCCGTCGAAGGCGACTTCGAAGGCGATGACCAGGTCGTGGTTGCCGGGGCGTTCGGCCATGTCGGTCGGACGCGCGTGCTGGAGCTGTCCGGCCGGCGGCGCACCGACCGGTGCGACCCAGCCGAGGTGATGGAAGCTGTTGTCGGGGCTGCCGTCGACGTTGAGGCGGCCGACGACCAGGCGCCGGTTGCCGGCACCGTCGAGCGACCAGCCGCTCCAGGCGAGTTTGCCGTCGGCGAGCACGGCGAGCGCGGACGCGCCGTCGTTGGAGCCGACCGGCCGCAGGCGCGGTGCGAGAGTGACGCGGCCGGCGCTGCCGAAGCCGGCGTCGGGCTGTCCCGTCCAGGCGTTGAGCGCGAGCGCGAAACCGGCGATGCGGCCGGGATCGGACGGCACCTCGTAGCTGCCGGCGATGTACAGGCGCGCTTCGGTGTCGGCATCGTCGGACAGCGCGATCGCATGGATGTTGTCGTTGTCGGCGAAGTCGATCCAGTACTTTCCATTGTTGCCGAAGCGCGCGATCAGCCCGCCGTCGTCGCCAGACAGCGCGGCGGCGGCGATCGCGTTGCCGCTGGCGCCGTTCTGCGCCCAGCCGACCAGCAGCACGCCGAGGTTCGGGCGCACCAGCACGCGCCAGGCGCCGTCGTTCTTGCCGCTGGCGATGTCGAAGGCGACGAAGGCGGTGCCGTCGGTGCCGAAGCCGCTGCATTTGACCGGCGGCGTGGTGCCGACGTCGATGCAGGTCACCGCCATGTCGGTATCGGAATGGCCCGCGAGCGTCGTCGAGCCGGCGAAATAGAGCTTGTTGGCGGTGGCGTCGAAGGCGACGTCGTTGAGCAGGTTCATCGGCGTGGCGATCGTGTATTTCGAAACGTCGTCGCTATTGGCAGCGACCTGCACGAGGCCGGCGTCCCAGGCGCCGCTCGATGCGTTCCAGTGGTTGCCGGCCAGCCACCAGCCGCCGCCGGCGCGCGGGAAGACGCGGAACGCCCATTCTTCCTGGCCGTTGTCGTCGTCGAGCGGGTAGTAACGCTGGCCGCTCTCGTTGAAACCGAGGTCGGGCACGAGATCGAGCACGCCCGACATCTGCAACGGCGCCACCGGTTGCGCGGCATCGAGCGGCGGCACGTGCCAGCCTGCGTCGTTGGCTGCCTCATTGTCGCCCGTGGCGTGCGCGGCCGCGGCGCAGGCGAGCAGGGCTGTCATCAACATCGGGTTGGACATGGTGCGGATCTCCCTCGAAAGTGCATGAATGATCGCCGCACCGGTGCCGGTGCGGCGGTACGGGAGGGAAAAGCGCAGGCCGGTGCGCGGACCCGACATCGCGCGAGGCGGTCAGTCGCTGCTTGCGCCGCCGAAGTCGTCGGCAAAGATGCTGTCGTTTTCCAGCAGGCGGGTCAGGGTCAGATCGAAGTTGCGCAACGCATCGACCGTGGCCCATTTGCGTGTTCCAGCCACGACCAGATTGCGCTTGGCGTTGACGCTGTCGAACACCTCGGGCGTGGTGTCGAGCGCGATGCCGGCCGGACGCGACCACTGCGCCTGCCCGGTCCCTGCGGCGAAATCGAGGGTTTGCTGCGCGTGCAGGAGATTGCCGCTCGCGCCGTACTGCAACACCCATTGTGTGGGGTGGTGATCGCCGGAGGTGTGGTTGCGTTTGAGCGCGACGACCAGGTCGCCGTTGTCCGGGCGCTGGACGATCGCCGTCGGCTCGTCGATCGGGCCGCTGGCCGTGCCGCGCGGGCAAACGCCCTCGTTGGCGCAGAAACCGAGGTCCTTGCTGCCATCGGTGTTCAGGCGCCCGAGGATCATGCGCTGGTCGGGCTCGACCAGCAGATACGACCAGCCGGCGAGCGCGAGCTTGCCGTTGCGTTGCACGGTGATCGCGGTGACCGAATCCTTGCGCTTGCCGGGGTTGTCCAGTTCGTAGGCGATGGACTGCCACGGACCGAAGCCGGCGACGCCGTTGCCGTTGGCGGGGCTGAGCGCCACCACGTAGCCGTCGTAATCGACGCCGTCGGCGCTCGTTTTCACGTTACCGGCCAGGTACAGCCGCGAGCCGCCCGGAGCGGTCGCCGGCGCCAGCGCCATGCTGAACACGTTGACGTCGCTGCCGGTCTGGACGCCGGCCGGCGGCATGTAGACGCGCTTGCCGTCCGTGCCGAACGCGGTCACGCGTTCGCCGGTGGCGGCGTTGAGCTTGACCACGCCGATGCGCCATCCGGTGCCGCTGTCGACGAAGCCGGCCACGTACAGATACGGCGGCGTCGAGCCGCTGCCCGGCTCGAAGATCACGCGTTGCGCGACATCGCGGTTGGAGCCGCCGAGGTCGAACGCGATGCTGGCGAGGCTGCCGACGCCGTCGCAGGGATTGCCGGTATCGATGTTGCGGCAGCGCACGGCAAAGTCTTCCGCGTTGCCGCCCGCGGCCAGGGATCCGACGAAATACATGCTGCCGGTCGCCTCGTCGAAGGCGGCGTCGTTGATCGAGGTGATCGGCGGTATGGTGATCGCCTGCCAGCCGCTGGCGCCGAACGTGGTGTCCGGCGTGCCATCGAGCTTGATCTTGCCGATCAGCGCGTCGTAGAGGCCGGTGTCGTAGCGCTTGCGGACGCCCGTGAGGTAGTAGCCGCGCTCCTTCACGTATATGAGCGGAAAGGAGCCGTCGCCAACGCCCAGGGTCTTGAACGGAAACACGCGCAAGCCGGCTTGTTCGTAGTCATTGGCGGTGTCCGGCGAAAATGCGGCCATGCCGCCGTTGCCGAAGGCCGGATCGAAGTTGAGGTCGCTCGGCAGCACGCTGCCGTCCGGCGCCAGCGCTTCGTCGTGATGCCGGGTTGCATCGATGGCCTCCTTCCAGTCTTCGGCCTGCGCGCCCGCCGTGCAGGCGAACAGGGCGATTATCAACATCGGTTTGAACATGGCGCGCGTCTCCCTCGTGGATGCATGAAGACCGCGAAGCCGGCCGGCGTTCGCGATATGGACAGGGAAAAGCGCAAGGTCGCGCGCGAACCGGACATCGCCGCCGCGAACGCGCAAGCGCCGCCTTCCTTCTCCTGCGCAGCGGGGGAAGGAAGGCGGCGCCTTCAGGAAACTCTCGTTGACTTTCCTTCCCTTGCGCAGCAGATGACGGGTGGGCGAGGGGCTTGGGCGAAACGCTCGTGGAAGCGTCTGTTTTTCCTTCCCCTGCGCAGCGGGGACAAAACGACAGGATTGCCGTTTTGTACGGCGAAAGCCGCCCGTAGCGCGAGCGCCAAGGATGGCGCGAGTACACGTGCCCCGGCAGGGGCGGAAGGGGGCGCTTTTCGATGCACAACGGCGAAAGTCAAAAGCGTCCCCCTTCCGCCTTCGGCACCTTCCCTCGTGAACGGGGGAAGGAAAAGCCGCGAACAGGTCGTCAGTGCAGCGCGCGGGCCTTGTCGCACAGTTCCTCGTTGCCGCCGTCGCCGCACGCGGCGCGTTCGGCGGCGGCGATGCGCGTGGTGGCGTCGCTGGCGTGGCGGTCGCGCGCGATCGTCGCGGCCAGTACTTCGGTGCGGGTGCGCCGATACGCGGCGCTACCGTCAGGCGGCAGTGCGAGGATCGCGTCGGCGACGGTTTGCGCTTCGTCCAGGCGCCCGAGCGCGTGCAGCGTTTCGGCGTGGCGAAAGCGCCAGTAGCGCGTCATCGTGCCGTCGAGGCCGTATTGCGCGGCGAAGGCGCCGATGGTTTCGCGCAGCAGCGGTTCGGCTTCGGCATGGCGGCCGAGCGCCTGCAAGGCGCGCACGCGCACGCCGCGCGCATGCAAGGTCAATGCGGGCGGCACGTCCTTGCCGTGCAGCAGTGGATCGGCGAGCAAGTGGTCGGCGCGTTCGAGCGCGGCTTGGCCATGGCCGAGCGCGGCTTCGAGATCGATCTGGCCGACTTCGGCCCACAGATATTCGACCGGATGCGCGTCGCGCACCCTGGCCCAACTCGCGGCGGCGATGTGGCCGGCCTCGCGCGCTTCCTCCTTGCGGCCGATTGCGTACAGCACGTTGCCCTTGAGTTCGTGCATCTTGCCCAGTTGCGCGAAGACTTCCGGGTCGGCGTCGCCGCTGCCGCGCAGACGCTCGATGATCGCATCAAGCTGCGCCAGCGCCTTGCCCGAATCGCCGTCGTTGAAGACGTAGTACGCAAGGCGCCCGCCGGCGGACGCGGCGATGCCGAGCGAGGGGTGTTTGGCGCGCTCGTTGAAGGCAAGCGCTTCGGCCAGCGTCGCGCGCGCGAGCTCGTCCTGAGCGAGCGAGACGTAGGTGTTGCCGATCTGGTCGAGCAGTTCGGCGGCGACTTCCGGCTCGTCGGCCAGTTCCTGCGCGACGCGCGTGTGCGCGGCGGCAAGCAGTTCGCCAGCGGTGGTATCGGCGCCCTTGCCCTTGCTCGGATCGGCTTCGAGGAAGATCGAGTTGGTGAACTTGCGCACCGATTCGGATTGTTTCAATGCGATGCGTGCCCGCTCGGCCTCCGCGGTTTTCTGCACGGCCTGCCGGAAAGCGACGCCGCTGGCGACGAGCAGCGCGGCGAGACCGAGCGCGGCGACGACGACGGCGGCGCGGTTGCGTCGCAAGAATTTCGCGGCGCGATAGCCGACGCTGTCCGGCCGCGCCTCGACCGGCTTGCCGTCGAGATGGCGCTGCACGTCGTCGGCGAGTTGCTGTGCGTCGGCATAGCGGCGCGCCGGTTCGTCGGCGAGCGCGCGCAGCGCAATCGCGTCGAGGTCGCCGCGCAGCTGCGCGCGCGAGATGTGCGTGGCGGCGCTCGTGGTTGCGTCGAACGCGGCGCTTGGACGCAACGTCGTGTCGCTGTCCGCGTGCAGCTTGCGGTAGCGCTGGCCGGTAAGCAGTTCGAACAGGATCAGGCCGAGCGCGAAGACGTCGGCGGAGGTACCTGCCGTCTCGCCGCGCAGTTGTTCCGGCGCCGCGAAGTCGCGCGTCAGGAAGCGCTGCATGGTTGCCGTCTGCTCGGTGTCCTCGCGCTCGACGAGGCGCGCGATGCCGAAGTCGAGCAGACGCGGTTCGCCGTCGGCCTGCACGAGCACGTTCGACGGTTTCAGGTCGCGGTGCACGACGAGCTGCCGGTGCGCGTGCGCGACCGCGCGACACAGTTTGGCGAAAAGTTCCAGCCGCGCGCGCAGGCCGGGCTGTTCACGCTCGATCCACTCGACGAGGCTCGCGCCCTCGATGCGTTCCATCGCGAACCAGGGCCGGCCGCGCTCGTCGATGCCGCCGTCGATGAGCTGGGCGATGTTCGGATGTTGCAGTCGCGCCAGCAGCGCGCGCTCGCGGCGGAACTGGCGCTGCACGTGCTCGCTGTCCATGCCGAGCCGGATCAGCTTGAGCGCGACCTGTTGCTGGAACTGGCCGTCGTCGCGCTCGGCCAGCCACACCGCGCCCATGCCGCCGCGGCCGAGTTCGCGCACGAGGCGATACGGGCCGATGCGCATGCCGGCGGCGAGATGCGCGCCGGCATCGCCCGCGTCCGCCATGAGCCGCGCGGCGTGCGCTTCGGCGGGCCGGTCGAGCGGCAGCGCGGTGGCGGCGTCGAGCGCGAGCAGCGTGCGCAGGCGCGTGAGCAGTGCCTCGTCGCTGCCGCATTCGCGCGCCACGTAGCCGTCGCGCTCGCCGGTCGGCAGGTCGAGCGCGGCGCGCAGGATGCGGGCCTGGCGCGGATCGGGATCAACCATCGGCAGCCTCCGGTGTTTCCGCGAGCGACAGGTGCAGCAGCGCGCGCGCGGCGCGCCAGTCGCGCGCGACGGTGCGTTCGGACAAGTCCATGAGCTGCGCGATCTCGGTGAATTCCAGGCCCGCGTAGAAATGCAGTTCGACGACCTGCGCGAGGCGCGGCTCGCTTGCGGCGAGATGTTCGAGTGCCTGGTCGAGCGCGACGAGGTCGAGATCGCGACCGGGCGCGGCGAGCGACGTGTCGAGCGTGAAGCCTCGTTGCCCGCCGCCGCGCTTGTGCGCGTCGCGGCGGCGGCTGGCGTCGATGAGCACGCGCCGCATCGCGCGCGCGGCGAGGCGGAAGAAATGCGCCTTGTCGTTGAGCGCGAGGCGCGCGCCGGCGAGGCTGACGAAGGTTTCATGCACGAGCGCGGTCGTCGACAGCGTGGCGCCGGCGCCGCCGATCCAGCGTCGCGCGCGGCGGTGCAGGTCGGCATAGACCAGTCCGAACAGCTCGCCGTAGGCGTCTTCGTCTCCGCGCGAACAGCGGCGCAACAGCGCCGCGGTGTCTTCACCGCCTGCGTTCATGCCCCAAATGGCCGGCATCGCCGATCAGGCAGCCGGTATTGCCCCAGGAAAGGGCAGGGTAGGCAGAAAGTTTGGCCCGCGCAAATCGGCCGCGGCTCCATGCGCTGCGCTAGACTGCCGGCGGAGCGGTGGCGTGGGGAATCCTGTGCAGCAGGGTCGCGAACCGGGGAAGCTCGAGACCAACGCGTTGTTCGGGCAGGTTTACGACCGCCTGAAGGCGATGGCCGGCCGACAGCTCGGTGCGCGCGCGAACACGCTCGATGCGACCGCGCTCGTGCACGAGCTGTACCTGCGCATCGGCGGCGGCCGCGAGCTCGTTTTCCAGCACCCCGACCAGTTCTTCACCTATGCCGCGAGGGCGATGCGCCATCTTCTCGCCGATCGCGCGCGCGATCGCCTGCGCCAGCGTGCCGGTGGCGACTGGGTGCGCACGACGCTGACCGGCAGCGACTGGCGCCTGGCGCTCGACAGCGCCGAGCAGGCACTCGAACTCGACGATGCGATGCGCAAGCTCGAAGCGATCGATGCGCGCGCCGCGCAGGTCGTCGAACTCGTCTGCTTCGCCGGGCTCGAGCACGAGCAGGCGGCGCTGGCCCTCGATGTCGCCACGCGCACGGTCGCACGCGACTGGCGTTTCGCACGCGCCTTCCTCAAGAGCGAGCTCGGCGAGGAAGGCCTTGGGGCGAATGGCATTTGAGCGCGCGGTTCGGCGTTATCCGGATCGACCATGAACAATCCGAACGAGCAAGCGCCGCCCCGACCCACGCCATCGACCGACCTGCGCGAACTGTTCGAGGCAGCGCTCGCGCTGTCGCCTGCCGAACGCACGACCTTCCTCGACGCGCGCTGCACCGATGCATCGCTGCGTGCGCGCCTCGACGCGATGCTGCGCGCCGACGCCGCGGGCGACGGGCTGCTGTCGAGCAGCCAGATCGGACACTTGGCCAGCGCGATCGGCGAGGCGAATGCCGAGGCACTGCCGGCCGGCAGCCACATCGGGCCGTTCGAGATCGAGCGCGTCATCGGCGAAGGCGGCTCGTCGACGGTGTTCCAGGCGCGCCGCGAACTCGAAGGTGCGACGCAGCGCGTCGCCCTCAAGCTGCTGCGCCAGAACCTGCTCTCGCCGGAGGCGCGGCGTCGCTTCGGGCGCGAGCAGCGCGCGCTGATCCAGCTCCAGCATCCGCACATCGCGCGCATGATCGAGGGTGGACTCACGCCCGAAGGTCTCGCCTACATCGCGCTCGAACTCGTCGATGGCGTACCCATCACAGATTACGCCGCCGCGCATGCGCTCGGCATGCGCGAGCGTCTGCAACTGTTCGCGACGGTGTGCCGCGCGGTCGACGCGGCGCACCGGGCGCTGATCGTGCATCGCGATCTCAAGCCCTCGAACGTGCTCGTCACGCCCGATGGCGAGGTGAAACTGCTCGACTTCGGCATCGCCAAGCTGCTCGCCGACGAGGTCGACGCCGAGGCGACCGTGCTGCCGGCATTCACGCCGGCCTATGCGGCGCCGGAGCAGGCGGCCGGCGGCGCGATCACCACGGCCACGGACGTCTATGCGCTCGGTGTCGTACTCGGCGAACTGCTTACCGGCGAGCGCATCCGCGGGGGCCACACGCCGTCCGGGCCGAACGGCGCATCGCAATCCGCCGCGACGACGACACGGCGCCTGCGCGGCGACATCGACGCCGTGCTGGCCAAGGCGACCGAACCGGATCCCGCGCAGCGCTATGCATCGGCGGGCGAATTCGCCGAGGAAATCCGCCGCGTGCTCGAAGGCCGTCCCGTGCACGCGCGGCCGCAGACGCGCTGGTATCGCACGCGCCGTTTCGTCGCGCGGCACAAGGGCGGCGTGGCGACGACGGTCGCTTTCCTGCTCGCGATCTTCGCTGCGCTGGGCATTGCGGTGTGGCAGGCGAGTGTTGCCCAACGCGAGGCGGCGCGGGCGCGCGCGGAAAACGAGTTTGTCGCCGGCTTGTTCGATCCGCTGCGCACCGGCGTGCAACAAGGCGAGATGCCGACGACGAGGCAGCTACTCGATGCCGGCGTCGCCCAGCTCAACGCGCAATTCACCGGCGACGATGTGGCACTCGCAGAGTTGGGCGAGCTGCTCGCACGCGTGCATATCGAAATCGGCGCGCCGGATGTCGCGAGAGATCTTGCCGAACGTGCGTACGCGCATGCCCGCGCGGCATGGGGCGAACACGATCCGCGGACCTTGGCCGAACTCGCCAGACGCGGCGAAGCCGCCTACTACCTCGATCGCTATGCCGAGGCCGTCGCCGACCTTGAGCAGGCGACGGCGGAGATGCGCGCCATTGGATTGCACGACGACGACTACGCATTTTCAATGGAAGACCTGGGAATGGCCTATGGCAAGGTTGGCAGATACGACGAGGCGATCGCGACGCAGCGCGTCGCCTACGACTTGCTCAAGAATTCAGGCGATCGGGTAGAGATCGCAACGGCCATGAACAACCTTGGCGGCGCCTATCTCGCGGCGGGCGATGCCGAACAGGCGCTGCAATGGCGACAGCGCGCGTATGACTGGCATGTCGCTCATGGCTTGGGCGAGAACCGCGCGGCCTTGGTCACGCTGGGCAACATCGCACGCGTCGAAGCGGGCCTCGGCCTTTGGCGCGAGGCGCTGGCCGATCTCGAACGGCTACTGCCATTGCGCGCCAAGATCGCAGGTGGGCTGCTCCAGCGTTGGAGCACCACTTCGCAGGCGTGTTCGACCGCGTTCTGGCTCTGGCAGTTGAACAAGGCCGAAAGATACTGCGATCAGGCGCTGGCCGAAGCGGAACGCGAAGCCTCGCCGACGCGTCCGCGCGCGATCGTGCTTGGCTTCCGCGGCGGGTTGCGCGTCCGCCAGGGGCGCTACGCGCAGGCGCGCGATGATCTGGCCGAATCCGAGCGCCTGCTGGCGACGATCGAAGGCAGCCATGCGAATTATCTGTATAGCGACTCGCTCGACAAGGCGGAGATGATTCGCGTCGAAGGCACGCCCGCGCAGTACGCGGCGGCGCTTGCGCCGCTGCTGCCGACGCCCGAAAACGAGAAGAAGTTGGCTGCCTCGTCGGCGCTACTGCTGGCGCGGTTCGCACTCGCCTGCGCGCAAGCCGGTTCCGACGTGGACGCCTGTCGCGGCGATGTCGCAACGCGCGCGCGCCGCTTGGTCAGTGCAGTCCATCCCGGTCATCCATACCGCTTGCCGGCAGTGACCGCGCTGGCGCTGTGCGCGGTACGCGTCGGCGACGCAGTCGATGCCATCACGATGCTCCGTCCCGAACTGATCGCCGCACAGTCCGAACTCGGCGCGGACCATCCTTGGGTTGGCGAGGCGCAGGCCGCACTCGCGACGGCCGCTACCGCTACCGGCGACGACGCGCTCGCCGCCGAGGCCCGGCGCGAAGCTGGTCGCATCGCCGGCTTGCTGCCGCCCGAGCATCCGCTGCGCAAGCGCCTGCTACGCGTGAATTGACCCGACGGCCGGATGGCAATCCAGGTTCCGTAATGGCGTTACCCGGAATCGGTATCCATCCAACTTCGGGAGGTTCGCCATGAACTCGCGTTTTGCAATCCGTATTGTCCTCGCCCGCGCTGCGCTTTCCGCGTTCGGCATGGCGTCCGTCGCCCATGCGGCCGTCTACACCGTCGGCAACGACGCCGCCTGCAGCTTCGCCAGTTTCGACCCCGCCGCGGCGGCCGCCGACGCCCACCCCGGCGCGGACGAAATCCACGTCGCAGGCACGTCCAACAACCTGAGCAGCCCGGACTTCACCAATCAGGCGATCCTGATCTCGGTCTCGGCCGGCGAGCAGCTCGACATCATCGGCGGCTTCGCCGACTGCTCGCAGGCGGCGAGCACGGGGACGCGCACGATCATCGACGGCGCGGGCGGCGTCACCCAGCCGGTATTCCGCATCACCGTCGCCACCGGCGGCCTGGTGCGCATGTCTTACATCACCATCCAGAACGGCGACGAGGACGGCAGCGGCAAGGGCGGCGGCATCTACTTCAAGGGTGATGGCATCCTCGAGCTCAACCACGCCGTGCTCACGCGCAACACCGCCGGCTACGGCGGCGGCATCTACGCCGAAGGCACCGGCAGCAATACCGAACTCGTCATCGGCACGGACGTCTCGATCAACCAGAACAACGCGCGGTTCGACGGCGGCGGCATCGTCAACGACGGCACGGAAATGACGATGACTGCGCCCGACAGCTCCCTCGCGTTCAACCACGCGCCCAATGGCTACGGCGGGGGCTTGCTGGTCAGGGGCGACGACCGCGGGGCTTACACCTACCTCGGCACGTCGGGGTTCGGCACGTCCGGCGCGATCTTCTTCAACGACGCGAAATACGGCGGCGGCGTGGCGTTGCATGGCGGCAGCTCGGTCGATGAGGTGCTGCATCTGTTCACGACCGATCCGACGCGGCCGATGCGCATCAGCAACAATACCGCGAGCGTCGAAGGCGGCGGCATCTACGGGGGAGTGCTGTGGGCCTGGCAAGCCTGGATCGAGAACAACAGCGCGCCGCACGGCGCCGCGATCTACCTGAATACGGGCTATTTCAACGATTCCGGGCACCGGCCGCTGGGCGCCATCGGCTGCCCGGTCGGCGCGCCCTGCGGCGGCATCGTCGGCAACACGGCCATCGACGCGGCGTCGCAGCCGTCGGGCGGTGTCCTCGAGGATGGATGGATGGTTGTCAATCGCGTGACGATGGCAGGGAATACCGGCAAGTCCCTGATTGCCGGCAATGCGGGTCTTGTCACGCAGCACGTCGCCATGGTCGGCAACACGGTATCGGGCAGCCTGATGTCGGTCGAAAACAGCGCCGTTGCCTTCAAATTCGACAACACGACGATCGCAGGCAATTCGGTCGGCGACGGCACGGTGCTCAGAATCTGGAACGGCAACGACAGTGGCGGCAATTCGTACGGATGGCTGCGCCGCACGATCATCTGGCAGCCGGGCAAGACCACGCTGCACCTCAACGGCCCCCCGCTCGCCCTGCTCGACGACATCGTCAGCGAGCGCGGCTCGGTCGATGGCGGCAACACGCCTTACGTGAGCGAGGCGGACCCGCGCTTCGTCGATCCCGAACACGGCGACTACGGCTTGCGCGCCGCCTCGCCGGCCGTAGACCGCACGACGAGCGTCGCCGGCGACACGACCGACCTGTACGGCAACCCGCGTGACGTCAAACTGCCCATCGTGACGAACGGCTGGCAGCGCGACATCGGTGCGATCGAACGGCAGACGCTGCAGCCGCTCGTGCTCAATGCCGACTTCGACACCGACCTGCGCCTGTGGACCGCGGTGAACACCAGCGTCGCCACATCGACGCGCGACGCGAGCATGAACAAGACCGGCGCAGCGGGTTCCGGCTCGGCCTACGTCCTGGTGCCCAACCAGAGTACGGGATCGTCCACCGGCGGTCTCGTCCAGTGCGTGCAGCTTCCCGGCCCCGGCTTCTACTCGCTCAACGGTTGGGGCCACGGCACCGGCACCCAATTCGCCATAGGCGACAACGCCCAGTTGTACTGGGAATACCGCAAGAACGGCGGCGCAGGCTGCACCGGCGGCACGCCCAATGCTGTCGGCACGGTCGTGCTCTCGACAGGCAACTTCTGGAGCCAGTCGTCAATGCCGGGCCAGATCCAGGTGACCGAGCAAGACATGAGTCAGTACAGCTCGATCGCGGTGTACCTGGTCGCCAAGGAATTCGGAACCGGCGGCTCGCCGACGAAAGCGTGGTTCGACGGCATCACGCTCAGCGTCGCCGGTGACGACACGATCTTTGCGAACGGGTTCGATATTCCCTAGACGAGCGACGTGCGGCGGGCACGAGATGAAAGGGTTCGTGCCCGCCGCGCCGCGAGTTTCCCGTTGTAGCCGTTCGCTCGACGCAGGGCGACGTGAATCCGGCTCGGGTCCCGGTCATGAACAAAGATCATGGCCGACATGCCCGCAGCTCGTCGCGCTTGAGCATGGGGTGGAAGTTGTCGCCAAAAGTCCGGCCGCGCGCAGCCGCGCGCGGCTGCGGCGCTGCGTGCAGGTTCCTAGGGCAATTCGAACGCATCCGCGAAGATCTCGTCGATCACGCCGCCGACCTCCACCGCGCCGCTGTCGCATTTTCCACCGGGCGGCGAGGGCTGGCGCAAGGCGCCGCGCTGATCGACGAGGAGGATGCAATCGGCGAGAGGGATGTTGTTGGTGGCGATGGCTGGCGGCAGGATCGTGCGCGTCGGTCCGCCGTTGTCGGCGAGTGGCCCCATCGGCAGCGGGACGTCCGTATTGTCGGTATCGGTAAAGAAGATGCCGCCGCAATCCCCGTCGTCCGCCAGGTTGTAGCCGAGGCTGGTGTACGGCCCCCCGGAGCAACTGTGGCCATGGGTATTGCCGGAAAAAATCACCTCGCTCAACATCACGCCATGGGAAGAGTTGTTCTCGCTGCCGATGGCCGCGCCTTCCATGGCCTGGTTGGCGACGACGGTCGCGTTGTAAACCCCTGCGAGCTGGTTGCCGTCGATGTAAATCGCGCCGCCTTCCGAACCCAGCGCCGAATTGGCGTAAAAGGTCGAATCGCTGATGACCGTGTAGCACCCACTGTAGATCGCGCCGCCGTGGTTCAGGAAACCGGTGTTCGAGACGTTCGATTGGTTGCCGGAAAACGTCGATGAAGCCACGCGGAGACTGTCTCCGTCGCAATGCACCGCGCCGCCGGTCGCGGCCGCGGTATTGCCGGTGAATTCGCTCCAGTTGACGAAGGCCAGACCGCTCTGGTTCCACAACGCGCCGCCGATGTTGCTGGCCGTATTGGTGTTGAACCGGTCGTAGTCCAGTTTCAGCTCGTTGCCGAAATTCTCGATCGCCCCGCCGTAGATGGCCTTGTTGTCGGTGAAGGTCGAATTGCGGATGTGGACGATTCCGTCGATGGCCCAATCGCCCCGGATGGCGCCGCCATCGTAGGCGCTGTTCGCCGTGAACGTGCTGTTGGTGACATAAAGCTGGCCGTGGAATTCGTTGCTGATGGCACCTCCCCCGCCGGGGCTTGAGATGACGGAGCCATTGGTCTTGATGGTGTTGTGGTCGAACGTCGAACCCGAAATCCTCGTCGTGCCGCCTACAATGCGCACCGCAGCGCCCGCGTAGTCGGAGTCGTTGGTCGCATCGACGATGCTGTTGTGGGAAAACGTGCTGTTGGTGATGACGGTCGAACCCGCTGCGAAAATCACGCTGCCCCTGCCATTGTTGTTGGTCGCGGTGACGTGATCGAGCGTGAGTGAGCCGCCGAGCGCTTCGATGGGATGCGTACCGAAGTACTGGCCGCGCGTGATCGTCAGGTTCTTCAGCGTCAGATTTCCGCCGAGCTGGAAGAACGCATAGGTTCCGGCACCGTCGAACGTGATCTTGTTGCCGCCGTCGATGACCATGGTGACGTCGTTGCCGACGTAGTAGTTCGCCGGCGCGACCGCGGTGAATGGAATCGTCGCGGCGGAAGGGCAATTGAACGTGATCGTGCCGCCGCTGCCGGTGTTCACTGCGTTGAATGCGGCCTTGAAGCCGGCCTCCGTGCAGGTGGACACGACGGCGTCGGTCGCGCCCGCCAGACCGCTCCACGCGCAGAAGAAGCCGAGGCCCCAGACCATCGCGCGAACTCGCGAACGCATGCGCGCGCGCCTGCCGCCGCAGGCCGGACAGGGGACGGGCAGCGACGTGGCACCGGTCGATGGGAGAGTGGTCGGCCCAATGGCGACGGGGACATGGATGTCGGGACTTGTTGATATTTTCATGGGGCTGGCTCCTCGGCTCTGCGGCGACCGCACGCCTCGATATGGCGACGGGACGGTCCGGGTAACGCCTTCTGGAGTGCGGCCGTGCCATCGCGCCTCGCCCGATGCGCGGTCGACGGTCGCGAATTTGTTTTCGGGTGGCAATCGGCGCCGAAAAACGGCGTTACCTGGAATCGCCACATTCCAGCGAGGACCTGACCATGCCGTACGAAACCATCAACAACGTGTCGTTGCCCTCATCCTTGTCGCGCATGCAGCCCTTGGCGCTCGCGCTCGCGCTGGCATTCGCCGGCGACGCGAGTCTCGCGAGCGCGGCGATGGCGACCCATGCCGCGCCAGTCGGCAGCCGCGCAAGCGAGCAGTCGGCCGTGCCGAAGAATCTTTCACCGCCTCGGCCGGACGGTTCCATCATTTGGATCGTGGAGAACTGCAACGACGCAGGCGAAGGCAGCCTGCGCGACGCCGCTTTCCATGCCAATCATGGCGATGCCATCGACCTCGGCGGATTGACCTGCGGCACGATTTCCGTGACGACGGGTGCGATCACGCTGCACGACGTCGAGATGACCGGCCCCGGCGCCGGACAGCTCGCGATCGACGGCGCCGGCAACCAGGGCAAACGCATCTTCAACCATTCCGGCGGAGGCGGCGTGCTCTCCATCAGCGGCGTCACCATCAAGGGTGGCACGTACGTTTCCAATGCCAGCCTCGGCGGCGGCTGCCTGCGTTCGACCGGCGGCAACCTGAGCATCACCGACTCGGTTTTCAGCGCCTGCGCGGTGGTCACGCCGGTTGGCCAGGCTGGCAACGCGCTCGGCGGCGCCATTGCCTTTTACGGCACCGTCATGGGCCTGTACGGCACGACGATCCAAAGCAGCCTCGCGCGAACCGATCACGGCCGTGCGCAGGGCGGCGGGCTGTATGCAAAAGGGAGCGTCATCATGCAGGCGAGCACGATTGCGAACAACTCGGTGTCGGCCAGCGGCAGCGTCGGCACCTTCGACGGCGCCATCAGCGGCGGCGGCCTGCGCACGGAGGCCTCGGTTTGGATCGAAAACAGCACACTGGACGGCAACGTGTCGTCCGGGGACGCCGCCGCCGCCTTTGTGTCCGCGGGTGGCACGCTGTTGAGCTCGACGGTGTCGCACAACATTGCCAGCGCCGGCGTTTCGGGCATCCTCATGAACGGCTACGTCACCCCTGTCTACATCTACAGCAGTACGATTTCGGGCAATGTCTCCGAACTCTCCCAGCAAGGGTGGAGCGGCGGGCTGTATCTGTACAACAGGGACGTCACGATTACCAACAGCACGATCACCGGAAACAGCGAAACCAACCAGGTCAGCACGAAGTTCGGTGCCGGCATCGTGTTCGGCCCGGATGTCCAGAATGTTTCGATGTCCGGCACGATCGTCTCCGGCAACTATTTCGACGCCGGCGAAACCTTGCACGCCGCGGACGATATCAGTTGCGCCACTACGCTGACGATCCTCGGCGACACCAACCTCGTCGGCTGGTCGCATTGCCCGGCGCCGGCCGACACGATCTGGGAATCCGATCCCCAGCTTGGCCCGCTGCAGGACAACGGCGGCCCGACCTGGACTCATTTGCCACTGCCGGGTAGCCCGGCGATCGACCACGGCGCCGACCACGGCTTCAATTTCGATCAGCGCGGCTATGCGCGCGTCGTCGGCGCTGCGGCCGACATCGGCTCGGTCGAATCGGGCAACGACAGGATTTTCGCCAACGGCTTCGAGTTCGACCCGAATTGACGATCGGGGCGCGTATGCGCAATCCGGACTGATCGGGGACCGCAGCCCGAGCGGCGCCGCCGACCAGCGCGCACCGCCGGGGATCACCCGAAGGCTGTGGCCGCAGGCGCTACAGCCAGCCGGCGCGCTTGAGCACGAAATACAGCGCCGTGCAGATGCCGGCCGTGAGCGAAATCATCGCCGGGTACGCCCACGGCTTGTCGAGCTCGGGCATGTGGTGGAAGTTCATGCCGTACCAGCTCGCCAGCAGCGTCGGCGCGGCGAGCAGGGCGGCCCAGCCGGCGAGGCGCTTGACGATCTCGCCTTGCGCAACGGTGACGATGGCGAGGTTGACGCTGAGCGCGGCGGTGACCATCTCGCGCATCGTGTCGGTGGCCTCGTTGATGCGCGCGGCGTGGTCGTAGACGTCGCGGAAATACGGCCGTGCCTCGTCGCGGATCAGCGTCGGATACTGCCGGCTGAGCTGGTTGGCGATGTCCTGCAGCGGCGCGATCGCCAGGCGCAGCGTGACCAGTTCCTTCTTGAGTTCGTACAGGCGCCGGATCGTCTCGCGCTTGAACGTGTCCTGGAACACTTCTTCTTCCAGTTCCTGCAATTCCTCGCGGAATTCGCGCACGATCGGGAAGAAATTGTCGACGATGAAATCGAGCACGGCATACAGCGAATAGCTCGGCCCGAGCGCGAGCATGTCCTGCGACTGTTCGCAGCCGCGCCGCGCCGCGGCGTAGCTGAGCGATGCGCCGTGGCGCACGGTGACGATGTAGCGCTTGCCGACGAAGACGTGCGTTTCGCCGAACGCGATCTTGCCGGCGACCGTCTGCGCGGTGTGCACGGCGATGAACAGCGAGTCGCCATAGACCTCGATCTTCGAGCGCTGGTGCGCGTTGTGCGCGTCCTCGACGGCGAGCTCGTGCAGGCCGAACTCCTCCTGCAGCTTCTCGAGCATTTCCTCGGTCGGCTCGTGCAGGCCGACCCAGACCCATTCATCAGGCGTCTCGAGGACGTCGCTGATTTCCTCGACGCTGATGTCGCGCAGGCGGCGTCCGTCGGCCGAATAAGCGACGCAGTTGACCACCATCGGGTCGGTGCAGGTCGGGTCGGTCGGCAGCGAGGACTGCTTGGGCGAAGGATTCATCGCGGCATCATGCGCGCCGCCCGTGGCGACTTCAATGCGGCTTGGGTGAGGCTGCGTCTTGTGCGCGCCGCTGCGACAGCACGATCGCGAGCGCGAGATGGATCGGCAGCAGCAGCACGATCCAGTGCAGGTTGGCCTGCTCGAACCAGGGCAGGATCTTGGACGCGAGTGCGAACGCGGCGATGGCGACGATGCACCACGCGAGCGCGCGCGCGAAGCGGCTCGCCGCGCGTCCGCGCAGCTGGCCGAACCATGCCGGCAACAGCAACAGGCATAACGGGTCGAGCAGCAGCAGGTTCTCGTTGCGCCACGCCGCGCGATGCTCGCTGGCCAGCCACAGGAACAGCAGCGCGAAGCCGCCGAGCGCGCAGGCGAACTCGAAAACGAGCGCGAACGTGGCGACGACGCCGCGCGCGGCGCGCGATGCGCGCGTGCCGAGCCAGCCGAGCGCGATGCCGAGCGACGAGCCGAGGATCAGGAACGGCCAGCGCAGGTCGGGCGGCAACGCCGGCGGTTCTTCGACGTGGTTTTGCGCGAGGCGATCGACCTGCGCACCGAGCGCCGAGCCGTTCGCGCCGACGCGCGCGCTCGCGACGACGTCGCTCAGCGTTGCCGGCACGAAGCTTTCTTCCCAGAAGTCGATGCGCCGGTCGGCGTACGGGCCGAGGCCGAGGTCGATGACGAGCATGAGCCACGGTTCGGGCGCCATCAGGCGCAGCGCGTCGAGGCGCCAGGTGTAGCCGCGCGAACGGCCTTCGGTCTGTGCGTGCAGCGTGCCGCCGAGCGCGCGGTCGAGTGCGTCGCGCACGCGCGTGGAGCAGTTCGAGGTGAAGTAGTCGTAGCGGTAGCGCGCGTTTTCCGGTTGCGCGTTCCAGGCGAGGAATTGCGCGAGTTCGCGCGCCTGCGCGGGCGCGAGGGCAAGCGGCTGCTCGTCGATGCTGCGGCCTTCCTCGCGGTACAGGTCGAGGTCGTCGTCGAGGTCGTCGGCGACGAGGCGGTACCTCATGCGGCCGCGCGCGAAGTTGAGCAGGAAATCGGCTTCGCCGAAATCGAAGATGCCGTAGTTGTAGGCGATCGTCGTGCCGTGCTGCGCGTCGCGCACGACGATCGCGTTGTGGCCGAAGCGCTCGAAGAAGATGTCGCCGGGGCCGATCGTGAGCAGGCTGATCGAAAGCGGCGGCGCGGCGGACGCCGTGCTTGCGTCCGTTTCGGCTTGCGCGGCAGCGTCTTGCGCGAAGCCACACGCGGCGAAAACGAGGCAGGCGATCGCGAACAGGAATCGCGCGCAGGCCGTAGTGGCCTTGCGCGGATCGCGGCGCCTCGCACCGGCGCCGCCGTGATCAGGCCTCATGCACGCGCACCGCGAACTGCTGCACGCGGCGCGCATCGGCCTTGGCGACGTGGAACAGGAAGCCGCCGAGCGTGACGTCCTCGCCGACTTCGGGCAGGTGGCCGATTTCCGACGTGACCATGCCGCCGACGGTGTCGAATTCCTCGTCGCTGAATTCGCTGTCGAAGCGTTCGTTGAACTCGGCGATCGGCGTCAGCGCGCTGACCAGGAAGTCGCCGTTCGGGCCGGCTTCGATCATCGTGCCCTCGTCGTCGTCGTCATCGTGTTCATCGTCGATGTCGCCGACGATCTGCTCGAGCACGTCCTCGATCGTGACGAGGCCGGCGACGCCGCCGTATTCGTCGACGACGATCGCCATGTGGTTGCGCGACAGGCGAAATTCCTTGAGCAGGATGTTGAGGCGCTTGGACTCGGGAATCATCGTCACCGGGCGCAGCAGCGCGCGCAGGTCGGTCGAGCCGCCTTCGGCGAAGCAGCGCAGCAGGTCCTTGGCGAGCAGGATGCCGAGGATCTCGTCCTTGTCCTCGCCGTGCACGGGAAAGCGCGAATGGCCCGATTCGATGACCGCGGACAGGATCTGCGGCAGCGGCGCATCGACGGCGAGCGCGACCATCTGCGCGCGCGGCACCATGACGTCGGCGACGGACAGGTCGGCCACCTCGATCGCACCCTCGACCATCGACAAGGTGTCGTTGGACATCAGGCCGTTGGCCTGCGCGTGGCGCAATTCCTCGATGAGTTCCTCGCGGCTCTGCGGCTCGCCGGAGAGTGCCTGGGTAATGCGTTCGAACCACGATCGTGGCGGAGGGCTACTGAGAGGGTCCTCGCTCATCTCTTGCCGGCAAGCGCCCATCGGGGCGGAAGACCGAGTGTACCAAAGCCGTGTTTCGCCTTCCCGCGATGGTCGTTGCCCCGGTCAAGCCGTTCGGCGTCCCGCGCTCGACGGGCGAGGCGTGCCCAAACCATCGTCAATCGAAGCCGTTGCCGAAGATGCGGTCGACGACGACCGGTTCCGACAATTCGAAGGCACCGATGTCGGTGGCGGCGCCGAACAGGCGTGGATGGCCGGGACCTCGCTGGTCATGGGCGAAATGGCCGGAATTGCTGCCGCGGTCGATCGCGAGGCTGTCGGTGGCGAGCGCATGGGTCGGCGTCGGTCCGCCGTAGTCGCCCAGCGGCAGCAGGCCGGGATTTCCGTTCAGGGTGCCGGGGGGCGGCGTGCCATTCATGGCCGCAATGATGTCGTGGTCGCCCTGGACAGCGAGGCTTGCGAGACTGCCGATGTCGGCGGCGCCGCCGCCGCCGCTCGCATTGCCGGCGACGATTGAACTCGTGACCGTGATCGCCGGCGCGAGCTGGACGCCATTGACGACGTTGCGGACGAAGATTCCGCCGCCGCCGGCGATCGCGTCCAATGCGGCATTGGCGGTGATCGTGCTGTTGCGGACGACCAGGTTCGCGTAGGTCACGTGCACGCCGCCGCCGTTGCTGCCGGCGGTATTGCCGCTGATCGTCGAGTTTTCGATCGTGGTCGTGAACTGGCCGACCGTGCACACGCCGAAGCAGGCCGGAGCGAACACGCCGCCACCTTCGAGGTCGCTGTGGTTGTCCGAGATCGTGCTGTTCCTGATCGTGACATCGCCGGCCAGCGCGCAGATGCCGGCTGCGCGGCCATGGCTCGTGTTGCCCGACACCACGGAGCCGTCGAGGATGACGTCGCGCAACGCGCACAGCCCGCCGCCACCGAAGGCGCCGGTGTTGTTGCCCGGATCTCCGATCATGCTCCGCGTCACCATGCTGCTCGTGAGCACGATGCTGCCGCTGGAGAAGACGGCGCCGCCGGCATATTTTCCGTCGTTGACCAGGCCGCGGGTGATGTCGAGGTGATCGAGCGTCAGGACGCCGCCTCCGGCGTGCCGGATGACGCGGTCGCGCAGGTCGCCATCGAACTTCAACGTCCGATCGGCCGGGCCGAGGATCGCAATGTTGTCCACGTTGGACGTGAATGCGCCGTCGACCAGCGTGATTGTGCAGTGGGACAGCGCAGACAAGTCCACGACGCCGCCGTCCGGGGTATTGGCGATGGCGGCGCGCACGACACTTTCCGAGCAGTCCGCTACCGCCGGCGGCGGCGTTCCGGACTCGAACGCGCCAATGTCGGCCGCTGCGCCGTTCGCGCGCGGAAAGCCGCGGCCACGCTGATCGAAGACGATGCCTGGTGAGGGTCGACCCGCATCGACGGCCGCGCTGCCGGACGCGAGGGCATGGGTCTGCGTCGGCCCGCCGTTGGCGGCCAGCGGCAGCAAGCCAGGATCCGTGGCGATGGTGTCCGGCGGCGCCGCCGGCGACGAGCTCATGACGATGTTGTGGTCGCCGACGATCGGCTGCGTGGGGCCGGCGATGTTGAACACGGTAATGTCGTGTCCGTTGTTGTTGGCGGTGTTGTTGGCAACGATGCTGTTGGCGAGTCGCAGCGAATAGCCGTTCATGCACAGGCCGCCACCGCCGCCGAACCATTGGTCGACCTGCTCCCGGGACGCGCTGTTGAAGGCGATCGTGCTGTCTTGCACGTCCACCGGACTGCCGTACAGGGAGACGACGCCACCGCCGTCCATCGCCGTATTGCCGCTGATGGTGCTGGCGCGGATGGTCAGGCTGACCAGGGCGTCGCCCACGGGCGCCGTGCCTTGACGGATGCTCACGCCACCGCCTTTCTGGATGGCGGAGTTGCCGGTGATCGCGCTGTGGTCGATGGTGATGTTGCCCTGGCCGTAGACGCCGCCGCCGCCCTTGGCGAGCGCGCTGTTGTCGCTGATCGTGCTGTAGGAAACAGTCACATTGCCCAGCGCGAGAATGCCGCCGCCAGCGCCGCCCTCATAGTTGATGACGAAGATGGATGGTTCGATCTGGCCGCAGGCGGTGTTTCCGGACAGCGTCGATCGGATTACCGAGACATCGCCTTTCGCGAAGACGCCGCCGCCATACCCTGCCGTGGCATCGTTGTCGTGGCATGCGGAAGAATTCGTCAGCGTGCTGTGGGAGAGGGTCACGCTGCCTTCGGAGTGCACCGCGCCGCCTGTGCCGACATAACCGACGTACTTGTCTTCGACGGGCCTGGCGTAGCTCCCCTCCGTGATGGCGAGATGGTCGAGCGTCAGCAGGCCATGGCCAGTGTGATGGAAGACGCGGCTTGCGTGGTTGCCGCTCAACGTCAGGGAGGTGTCCGCGGGGCCTTGCACGGTCAAGTCGTCGACACCGACGACAATTTCACCAGCGGTCAGCGTGATCGTGCATCCGGACAGCGCGGTCAAATCGATGGTGGTGCCGTTGGGCGCGTCGGACACGGCGCTGCGCAAAGCGCTTTCGCTGCAATCGGTGATCGCCATGGTCGAGCTGCCGCGCGCGACGGCCGGCGTGTGCGCCCGCGCCTCGTGCGCGAACGGGCTGGTGAAGAACACGGCGGCCAGCGCCGCGGCCAGTGGCCGCATCGGAAACGAGCGACGAATGCTTCGGCGGACGTGCATGGCGGTCCCGGCGAGACGGCACAGGGGCCGGATCGTACCGCATCGCCACAGACAGGCCTCGATCGCCGCCGGGATGCGGCTTTCGCGGAGGCCGCGTTGCGCAACGCGTCGTCAGCGATACGGATCGGCAATGCCGAGGCTGGCGAGGATGCGCGTTTCGAGCGCTTCCATGCGCTGCGCGTCGGCCTCGTCCTCGTGGTCGTGGCCGAGCAGGTGCAGCACGCCGTGGATGGTCATGTGCGCGTAGTGGTCGCGCGCGCGCTTGCCCTGTTCGCGCGCCTCGCGGGCGACGACGGGCGCGCAGACGACGAGGTCGCCAAGCAGGCCGGAGCGATCGCCGGGCAGGCGTTCGTAGGGAAAGCTGAGCACGTTGGTCGCGTAGTCGCGATGGCGGAAGCGCCGGTTGAAGTCGCGGCCTTCCCCGGCGTCGACGACGACGATCGCGACTTCCGCGGCGCGGCGCTTGCGCAGTTCGGGAATTGCCTCAATCCACGTTTGGAACGAACTGCGCAGCGGCACGCCCTTGCGGCCGGCGCGGTTCTCGACGAATACCGACACCGTCACGCGGCCGGCTCCGGTTTCTGCGCGCTCGCCTCGCGCGCCTCGTACGCGCGCACGATGCGCTGCACGAGCGGGTGGCGCACGACGTCCTTGGCCTCGAAGAACGTGAAGCTCACGCCGTCGACGCCGCGCAGCACCTCGAGCGCGTCGCGCAGGCCGGATTTCACGTGGTGCGGCAGGTCGGTCTGCGTCATGTCGCCGGTGACGACCGCAACCGAACCAAAGCCGATGCGCGTGAGGAACATCTTCATCTGCTCGATCGTCGTGTTCTGCGCCTCGTCGAGGATCACGAACGCGTCGTTGAGCGTGCGCCCGCGCATGTAGGCGAGCGGCGCGATCTCGATGACGTTCTTCTCGATGAGCTTGGTCACGCGCTCGATGCCGAGCATTTCGTAGAGCGCGTCGTAGAGCGGACGCAGGTAGGGATCGACCTTCTGCGTCAGGTCGCCGGGCAGGAAGCCGAGCTTCTCGCCGGCTTCGACCGCCGGGCGCACGAGGATCAAGCGCTGCACGCGCGAATCGTTGAGCGCATCGACCGCCATCGCGACGGCGAGGTAAGTCTTGCCGGTGCCGGCGGGACCGACGCCGAAGTTGATGTCGTGCGTGGCGATTGCATGCAGGTAGCGCTGCTGGTTCGCGCCGCGGCCGCGCACGGTGCCGCGCTTGGTCTTGATCGCGACGTCCTGCGCGTCGGTCGCGCGTTCCTCGAGCGCATCCGCGCCGGACGCGGCGAGCGCGAGGTTGACCTGCGCGCCGTTCAGCGTCTCGCGCGCGGTCGCCGCGTACAACTCGTGCAGCACGCTTTCGGTGAGCTTCGCCGCGCGCTCCTCGCCATCGACGCGGAACACGTTGCCGCGGTTGGCGATGGTCACGCCCAGACGCAACTCGATCTGGCGCAGGTGCTCGTCGAACGGGCCGGCGAGGTTGGACAGGCGCTCGCCGTCGTCGGGTTCGAGCGTGAAATCGTGGTGATGGATGTTCGGCATGGGGCGGCGAGACTAGCGCGTGAGGCCCCGCCTCGCCAGCGCGGCAGCCAGCAAGCGCCGCGCCGGGCTCACGGCTGATCGCACGGCAGGCGAGCGACGATGACACGTAAGAGAGACGCCACCAACCTCCCGTCATGACCGCCGCCCGGAAGCCGCCACGCGCACTGGCCGTCGATGACGCCACCTTCGCGCTCCGGGACCGTGCCAACCCTCACGCTCGGCCTGCTGATCTGCGCGCGCGCGCAATCGCAATTCCAGGCGATGCAGATGACGTGCTTCATCTTCCTGCCCTCGATCCTGCTGTCTGGCTTCATGTTTCCGTTCGCGGGCATGCCGCGCGCGGCGCAGTGGATCGCCGAGGTGCTGCCGCTGACGCATTTCCTGCGCCTCGTGCGCGGCGTCATGCTGCGCGGCGCACATCGGCGAGCTGTGGATCGACGTACTCGCGCTGGTCGCATTCACCGTCGTCATGATGAGCGCGGCGATCCTGCGCTTCCGCAAGCGGCTGGATTGAACGGTGAGCGGAATGCATGGATGATCCGGCCGCGCTACCGGCGGAACGCTTCCGCGATGGGAAAGGAGGATGCGATGCGGCTTCAAGATGGGGTGTGCGTGCTGCGGCTTGCGGTCGCGCTGGGGACACTGCTGCTGGCGGCACCAGCCGGAGCCGACAGCTATCGGGCGTATCCGTTGCCGGTCGCGAGCCCGGACCACGGTCCCCGGGCGCTGCTGGTCGACCCCGCCGATGCCGACGCGTCGCCTTTCGGCTGGCACGACACCAATGGCGCGGTCGGCGCCGATTACACGGTGCTGCGCGGTAACAACGTGCGCGTCCACGTCGATGCGGACGGCGATGGCGTGCCGGATGGCGTCGGTCCCGATGGCGGCCCGTCCCTCGTGTTCGACTACGCCGCAGCACCCGGCGGTGCGGCGCCATCGATGTACAGCGACGCATTGGCGACGAACGCGTTCTATCTTGGCAACCGCTTCCACGACATCCTGTGGCACCACGGCTTCGCCGAAGCGGACGGCAACTTCCAGGAAAACAACTACGGCCGCGGCGGCGTCGGCGGCGATGCCGTCGTGATCGAGATCCGCAAGGGCGGCGCGACGAACAACGCGGGCTGGGTGGTTGCTCCCGAAGGCTCGCCGCCGACGCTGCGCTTCTTCGAGTGGACGCTGACCGATCCGCGCCGCGAGGGCAGCTTTCAGGCGGATGTCGCCGCATTCACCTACATGCAGATCGTGCAGGCGCGCCTGACGCAGGCGGGGTGCCTTGTGAACGCCGAACGGCCGGAAATCGGCTATTCCGATTTCTTCGGCGTACTCGTCACCAACGACTTCGCGACGACGACGCCGGCAACGCCGCGTGGCCTGGGAACCTGGGTGATGGGGCAGCCGGTCAACGGCGTCGGCATCCGCGCGTATCCCTATTCGAGCGACATGGCGATCAATCCCCTGACCTATGCGAACAGCCCCACGGCGGCGACGCCGCACGGAATCGGTGCGATCTACGCGAGCGCCCTGTGGGATCTCGCCTGGAAGATGGTCGAACGCGATGGTGCCAGCGGCAACCTGATCGACGGCGATGGCGGCGACAACCGCGTGCTGCGCCTCGTGATCGAAGCGCTCAAGCTGCAGCCCTGCAATGCCGGCCTGCTCGACGGGCGCGACTCGATTCTGCAGGCCGACCAGTCGCTCTACGGCGGAGCGCATGCGTGCGACATCTGGCAGGCCTTCGCGCGCCGCGGCATGGGCTTTTCGGCGAGCCAGGGGTCAACGGGCAGCCTGATCGACAACGTCGCCGCCTTCGATGTGCCCGATCCGTGCGGTGACGGCATCTTCGCGGACGATTTCGAGGGGCCGCCGCCGGAACCCGTCTGGCAACAGTTCTGCGCGGAAACCGGCACGATCGACCTGCCCGCCGGACAGCCGTCGACGACGTCGGGACCGGCCTCCGTCTATCCGGTTCCGATTCCGGTATCCGGACTACCCGCCAGTGTGGCCGGCGTGCGAGTGCAGGTGACCGGCCTGTCGCATACGTGGCCGGCGGATCTCGATTTCCTGCTGGTTGCACCGGACGGCCGCGCGATGGTCTTCCAGTCCGATGCCGGCGGCGGAATCGATCCGTCGAACGCGACGTACACGATCGAGGATGCCGCGTCGGTGCTCCTGCCGGCCAACAGCGTTCTCGCGTTGGCGAACTATCGCCCCGCCGACTACACGGACGGCGACACGTTCCCGGCGCCCGCGCCGGCCGCTCCGTACCAGCGCGCAACACCCGTGGGATCGGCGACTTTCGCGAGCACGTTCGACGGCGCGGCCGCGAACGGTAGCTGGAACGTCTACATCGTCGACGACAGTGTGGCCGATTCCGGACAGCTCGGCGGTATCTGCCTGGACATCGGCGTGCTGCCATGACGCGCCGGGCACGGAGGATGTAGACCGCTCTGCGGGAGCGCTGCGAGCGCGACGGAACGTCCGGACAGCGCGTGCGGGTCGCGCGGTCGGGTTCGCCATCATCATGCCGATCGCGGCGATCCTGCGCTCCCGCAAAGTGGCCGGATCGAACGTGTCGGGGCGGCACTGTCCTCGTCGTGCCGCTACAACACACGCCCGTACGGCTTCAAGCGGGTCGAGCGATCCAACACCGGCTACGAACACATGCTCTATTCGGCGGACTACACGGTACCGGAAGGCATCGGCGCGACCGCTTGGACGCGCGCGGCCGTACCAGTGTGCTGCCTGCCAGAAGTGCAGGACGGGATCTTCGGGTTCGAAGCGACGGCGTGATGCAAGCATCCGGCAGGCGCCTGCGCTGGCGTCGGCCGGGAATGGAGTGCGTGGCTCAGGCCGCCGTCGCGCGCGCCGCGTCCGCGACGCGCCCGCGCAACGAATTGGTCAGCGCTTCGGTGATGACGACGTCCACGAACTGTCCGATCAGGCGCGGCGGCGCGGGGAAATTCACCGAGCGCATGTTCTCGGTCTTGCCGGTGAGTTCGTTCGGATTCTTGCGGCTCGGGCCTTCGACGAGGATGCGTTGCGTCGTGCCGACCATTGCCGCGCCGATCTTCGCTGCGTTCGCGTTGATCGCCGCCTGCAGGCGTTCGAGGCGCTGGTGCTTGACCGCGTCGGGCGTATCGTCTTCGAGGTTCGACGCCGGCGTGCCGGGACGCTTGGAGTAGATGAAGGAAAAGCTCTGGTCGAAGCCGACGTCGTCGATGAGTTTCATCGTCTTGTCGAAATCCACATCGGTTTCACCGGGGAAGCCGACGATGAAGTCCGAGGAGATGCAGATGTCGGGGCGCACGGCGCGCAGCTTGCGGATCTTCTGCTTGAACTCGATCGCGGTGTAACCGCGTTTCATCGCCGAGAGTATGCGGTCGGAGCCCGACTGCACGGGCAGGTGCAGGAAGTTCGCGAGCTTGTCGACGTTCGCGTAGGCCTCGACGAGCGAATCGGAAAACTCGAGCGGATGCGAGGTGGTGAAGCGGATGCGGCCGATGCCGTCGATCTCGGCGATTGCATGGATGAGCAAACCGAGATCCGCGATGCCGCCGTCGAACATCGGCCCTCGATAGGCGTTGACGTTCTGGCCGAGCAGGTTGACCTCGCGCACGCCCTGTTCGGCGAGCGTGGCGATTTCGGCGAGCACGTCGTCGAACGGCCGGCTGATTTCCTCGCCGCGCGTGTAGGGCACGACGCAGAACGAGCAGTATTTCGAGCAGCCCTCCATGATCGAGACGAACGCGCTCGGGCCTTCGGCGCGTGGTTCGGGCATGCGATCGAACTTCTCGATCTCGGGGAAGGAAATGTCGACCTGTGGCTTGCCGGACTCGCGCCGCGCTTCGATGAGTTGCGGCAGGCGATGCAGCGTCTGCGGGCCGAACACGAGGTCTACGTAGGGCGCGCGCTTGACGATCGCCTCGCCTTCCTGCGACGCGACGCAGCCGCCGACGCCGATCAGTACGGGCTTGCCGCCCTGCTTGTGTTCCTTCCAGCGGCCGAGCTGGCTGAACACCTTTTCCTGCGCCTTCTCGCGGATCGAGCAGGTGTTGACGAGGATGACGTCGGCTTCCGCCTCGTCCTGGGTCAGTTCCAGGCCGTGCGACGACTTGAGTACGTCCGCCATCTTGGCCGAGTCGTACTCGTTCATCTGGCAACCGTGGGTCTTGATGTAGAGCTTTCCGGGAGCGAGCTTGCCGGCCATGATCGTGTCGCAGGTCGTGGACTGCGTAGTTTAGCATTGCGCGGCAAGGACTTACCGTTCCGGGCGGAACCGACGCGGCTTTCGGCGGTCAGAAGGCCGCCGTGCTGCGCCGCGTCGCGATTCCTGCTTGGCAATGTGAGCAATGCGGCGGAAACTCCCGCCCCGATTGGATTTGAATGCACCGATGATGTCGCTCCGCCCGCCCGTGCTCCTGTTCGCCCTGCCGCTGGCCGCGGCCGGGACGGTTGCGCATGCGGGCGCGCTGTACAAATGCGGCACGAACGACGGCAGCATCGCCTACACGAGCACGACCAAGGGTTTTTCCAACTGCAAGGTCGTCGACGTGTTTCCCGATCCGCCCAAGGCGAAGGCGCGGCCAGCGGTCGCCCGCGAGCGCGCGCATGCGCCGCCTGCCGGCGCGCGCGAAGAAACGCCGGCGCAGAAGCGCGGCTGGGTCTACGAGGAAAACCGCGCCGACTTTTCCGGCGTCCTCGGCAGTGCCGCGACTGAGCCCGCAAGCATCGTCCGCGGCGACTTCCGCGCGGCTCGCGGCGACGTGGCTTCGACGGCGCGCGTCATCGTGCCGGAGGACTTCTCGACCGTGCTCGCCGACGTGGCGAGCAGCGCGCCGACGGTCGGCAACCCGCTGTTCATCGCCGCGCCTTACCGCATGCGTGCGGGCAAACCCGTCGCGCCCTCGGTCGTCTTGACGCCGGCCGCCGCGACCTTCACGACGCCCGTGCCGCGCGTATTGCGTGGCGCCGTCTACAAGCTCGAGCGCAAGGACGGCATCACCGAATACACGAACGTCAAGCCTCGCGGCGGCGCGTTCGCGGTGCTGTTCACCTACATCGCGACCTGCGTCGCCTGCGACCTGCATTCGAAGATCGACTTCGCGCGCACCGCGCTGCACCTGGATTCTTACAAGGACGAGATCGCCGCCGCGGCGAGCGACTTCGGCGTCGACAGCGCGCTGCTGCATGCGGTGATCCACGCCGAGTCGGCATTCAACCCGATGGCGCTGTCGGACAAGGGCGCGCAGGGCCTCATGCAGCTCATGCCGGGAACCGCCGCGGACATGGGCGTCGCCAATGCGTTCGATGCGACGCAGAACATCCGCGGCGGCGCGCGCTACCTCGCGATGCTGCTCAAGGCGTTCAAGGGCGATGCGACGCTGGCGACGGCCGCCTACAACGCTGGTCCCGGCGCCGTGCAGAAGTACAACGGCATTCCGCCGTATGACGAGACCAAGGTCTACGTACAACGCGTGGCCACGCTGCGCGACCGCTATCAGAAAGCATTGTGACTGCGGCGGCCGGCGGTCGGGATTGACGGCGCCAAGATCGGCAGCCGGGTCCCAGTCGGCAACAACGAGGCAAGCCGCGGAAGACAGCGTTCACGATGGCGGCAGCGCCTGGTCGTTGCGACCACGCTCCCGATCGCGCGCCTCCTGCTCTAGGTGCCCGTACTCGGAGGCGGCCGCTGCGCCATGACGATGTCGAGGCTGAAGGGCTGAGTGCCGCGCAGGCCTTCCAGATGCGCCTTCACGCCGGGCGCGATCGCCGCCTCGCGGTTGAGCAGATCCAGCTGGTCGCCGATGTCGTTGCCGTCGAGCCTGAGCAGGACGTCCCCGGCCTGCAGTCCGGCTTTCGCGGCCGGGCCGTCGGGCACGATGCGCGCAAGCATGACACCCGGCTGGTGCGGTTCGCCGGCGTCTTGAGGTACGTCGCTGTAGTCGGCGCCGAGCCAGCCGCGGATGACGTGGCCGTGCTTGATGATCTGATCGAGCACGGCCTTGGCGGTAGCTACCGGAATCGCGAAACCAATGCCTTCCGGCATCTGCGGTGCGCGACTCGTTTCCGACCTGATCGGAGTGGCGTAGACGGCGGTGTTGATGCCAATGAGTTCGCCTTGCGAATCGACCAGCGCGCCGCCGGAATTGCCGGCGTTGATCGCAGCGTCGGTCTGGATGAAATCCTCGAATGCGGACATCTTGAGCTGGCGCCCGGTCGCGCTGACGATGCCCATCGTCACCGTCTTGCCGACGCCTGCGGGATTGCCGATCGCGAGCACGACGTCGCCGACCTCGACGGCTGCGCCGTCGCGTACTTCGATCGTCGGCAGGTTGCTGGCGTCGATGTGCAGCACGGCAAGGTCGGTTTCGACGTCGACGCCTACCACTTGCGCGCGGCGCACGCGGCCGTCGTCGAGCACGACCTGGATGTCGTCGGCCCCGCTGATGACATGGTTGTTGGTGAGCACATAACCGTCGGCGCCGAAGATGACGCCGGAACCCAGGCTCTGGTCGCGGCGCGGAAGGACCGGCCCGGCCGCGTACCCGAGAAGGCGCTGGCTCAGCGGGTCGACAAACACGCGCGTCGAACGCGTGGCGGTGATGCGGTTCGCGTAGATGTTGACGACCGCGGGCGAGGCGCGGGCGACGGCCGATGCATATGACTGCGGCCCGTGCACGGGTGCGGCGACGCCGCGTTGCACCTCCGGCGCGCCGCGCAGGCGTTCGACCAGTCGCGGCGCGAAGACGCTGAGCACGAACGCGGCGGCAAGGCCGATCACCACGCATCGGACGACGAAGGCGGCGAGGTTGTAGAAGGGGCGGGTCTGCATGCTGAAACCGTCTGAAACCGTTCCGCACGGCGCGGTTGGCGGCGGTCGCTTCGATTGTGCGGGTGGAATGCGTTCGTTAAACTAACACGATTTTGGGGACACGCCTGCGCGACGCGCGGGCACGCGATGACGATCCGCAGCGTGCCGAAGTGCGCGTTCGCAGGCGGCTAGCGGTCTGGAAGCCAGTGGTCGGAATGCTCGGCAAGTCCGTGCGGACCGAACGTTTTTGAAAACGACAAGTGGCAGCGGAGTGCGGATGGCAAACGATGCTGTGGTGGACAAGGGCCGACGCCGGTTCTTGACCGCGACGACTGCGGTCGTCGGTGGAGCGGGGGCCGTCCTGGCCGCGATTCCTTTCGTCAAGTCGTGGGAACCGAGTGCGCGGGCGAAATCCGCGGGCGCGCCGGTGCTCGCCGACATAAGCAAGATCGAACCCGGACAGAAGGTCACCTTCGAGTGGCGTGGCCTGCCGGTGTTCGTCGTCAACCGCACCAAGGCGCAGCTCGACGCGCTCGCAGGCGAGGACTCTCGCCTGCGCGATCCGAAGTCCGAGAACACGGCGCAGCAGCCTGCGTATGCGCAGAACGAGGCGCGCTCGATCAAGCCGGAATGGCTGGTCATCGTCGGCATCTGCACGCACCTGGGCTGCGTGCCGGACTTCTTCCCCGAGCTCAAGCCCGAGCCGTTCGACCCGAACTGGAAGGGCGGCTTCTACTGCCCCTGCCACAAGTCGCGCTACGACATGGCGGGCCGCGTCTTCGAAGGCGTTCCGGCGCCGGCGAACCTGGCCGTGCCGAAGTACCACTTCGTCGATGACGCGCACATCATGATCGGCGTCGATCCGGAGGGCAAAGCGTAATGGCCAACGTATTTGCAGCGATCGGCAACTGGGTCAACGAGCGTGCGCCGGGCATGATGCCCGTGTACCGCAAGCACATGACCGAGTACTACGCGCCGAAGAACTTCAACTTCTGGTACTACTTCGGCGTGCTCGCGATCGTGGTTCTGGTCAACCAGATCCTGACCGGCATCTTCCTCACGATGAACTACAAGCCGAGCGCGGCGGAAGCCTTCGCCTCGGTCGAGTACATCATGCGCGACGTGGAGTGGGGCTGGCTGATCCGCTACATGCACTCGACGGGCGCCTCGCTGTTCTTCGTCGTGGTCTACCTGCACATGTTCCGCGGCCTCATGTACGGCTCGTTCAAGAAGCCGCGCGAGCTGGTCTGGCTGCTCGGCATGCTGATCTTCCTCGTGCTCATGGCCGAGGCATTCATGGGCTACGTGCTGCCGTGGGGCAACATGTCGTTCTGGGGCGCCAAGGTCATCATCTCGCTGTTCGGCACGGTGCCGTACATCGGCGATTCGCTCGTGGAGTGGATCATGGGCGACTACCTGCCCGCCGATGCGACGCTCAACCGCTTCTTCGCGCTGCACGTGATCGCGCTGCCGCTGGTGCTGCTGCTGCTCGTCGTGCTGCACATCTTCGCGCTGCACGAAGTCGGTTCGAACAATCCCGACGGCGTCGAGATCAAGAAAGGCCCGAAGGGCAACCGCTGGAGTCCGGACAAACCCGCGGACGGCATTCCGTTCCATCCGTACTACACGGTGCACGACATCGTCGGCGTCGGCTTCTTCCTGCTCATCGCCGCGTTCATCGTCTTCTACGCGCCGACCTTCGGCGGCTGGTTCCTCGAGCATGACAACTTCCTGCCGGCGAACAACCTGGCCACGCCCACGCACATCAAGCCGGTGTGGTACTTCACGCCGTTCTACGCGATCCTGCGCATGATCCCGTCGTTCTTCGGCACGGCGATCTGGGGCGTGCTGGCGATGTTCGGCGCGATCGTGTTGCTGTTCCTGCTGCCGTGGATCGACGCCGGCAAGGTCAAGTCGGTGCGTTATCGCGGACTCGGCTTCAAGGTCGCGCTCGGCCTGTTCGCGCTGTCGTTCATCATGCTCGCCGCGGTCGGCGCGGGCGTGACCGCGGAATTGATTCCCGAGTGGTTCGGAGCGGATGCCGACGCCACCTTCATCGAGAACCTGTTCGGCCGTTTCTGGACGATCGTCTACTTCGGCTTCTTCGTCTTCCTGTGGTTCTACAGCCGTGGCATGGAAAAGACCAAGCCGGTGCCGGAGCGGGTGACCACGCATGAATAAGTCGACGACACTGCTTGCGGGGAAGGCGATGTTCATCAGGTTCGCAGCGGCGCTGGCGATGGTCTTGGCCCTGATCGGTTCGGCGCGGGCATCGGAGGAAGGCGGCCTGACGCCGGCGAATATCCGGCTCGACGACACGGCGTCGATGCAGCGCGGCGCGCGCCTGTTCTTCAATTACTGCTCGGGTTGCCACTCGCTGCAGTACCTGCGCTATTCGCGCATGGCCGAGGACCTGCACCTCGACCCGAAGGATGTCGAGAACAACCTCATCTTCACTGGCGCCAAGATCGGCGACCACGCGGTCAGCCACATGCCCGCCGCCGACGCCGCCAAGTGGTTCGGCAAGGCGCCGCCCGACCTGTCGCTGGAAGCGCGCTCGAAGGGTTCGGACTGGATCTACAGCTACCTGAAGTCTTTCTATCTCGACCCGACCCGCCCGCTCGGCTGGAACAACACGGTGTTCGAGAACGCCTCGATGCCGAACGCGTTGTGGGAGCTGCAGGGCCTGCAAAGCGCCGTGCGCAAGGCGGGCGAGGGTGGACACGAAGGCGCCATCGAGCGGCTCGAGGTGACGACGCCGGGCCGCCAGAACGCCGAAGCGTTCGACCGCAGCGTGCGCGACATCACCGCGTTCCTGCAGTACGCCGGCGAGCCGGCCGCGCTCAAGCGCGAATCGATGGGCGTGTGGGTCCTGCTTTACCTCGCCTTGTTCACGCTGATCGCGTGGTTCCTCAACCGCGAGTTCTGGAAAGACGTGCACTGAGGCGACGCCGAAGTTTTGCAAACGACGGGCGGCCAATGCCGCCCGTTTGTTTTCCTGACGCCCCGCTGCCGGCCTCGAAGGAGGTCGCCGGCGCGATGCCGGGAATCGCTCCAGGCGGTTTTCCGTGACGCAATTGACTGAATTCTTTGGGTTTGTAGCCCTCTCCTAGGCGAGCGCGCCTCCTGCGTAGTACATTTCGGCGCACGAAGGGGAGAGGGGACGATGGCATGGCATTGAACCAACGCTCGCGGACGATCCTGACGCTTTACTCGGCGCAGGATTGCGTCCACGGACACCGCGTACGCATGACCCTGGCGGCCAAGGGCGTCACCTACGACCACGTCCTGGTCGACCTCGCCGCGCCCCCCGAGGACCTGATCGACCTCAATCCGTACCATTCGGTGCCGACGTTGGTCGATCGCGACCTCGTCCTCTACGACACCTCGGTCATCTGCGAATACCTCGACGAACGCTACCCGCATCCACCGCTGATGCCGGTCGATCCGCTGTCGCGCGCGCGCCTGCGCCTGGCGATCGTGCGCATCGAGAACGACTGGCTGACCTTGGTCGAAACGATCGAAGCGGGCGGCAAGCCCGCCGACGCCGCGCGCAAGACCCTGCGCGACGATCTCGTCAAGAACGCGTCCGCGTTCAAGGCATCGCGCTTCTTCCTCAGCCCGGAGATCAGCCTTGCCGACTGCGCACTCGCGCCGCTGGTCTGGCGGCTCGACTTCCTTGGCGTGCAGTTGCCGAAGGAAGCTCAATCGATCATCGACTACGGCGAGCGCATCTTCCACAGCCAGGGCTTCGCGCGCAGCCTGAGCCCGCAAGAAAAGACGATGCGCCCGTGACGTGCCGCCTTCATTCCAAGCCGAGCGCCCGCCCGTGAACGCGGAAGGCATGACTTCGAACCGACCTTACCTGGTTCGCGCGCTGCACGAATGGATCAGCGACAACGGGCTGACGCCGTACCTGCTCGTCGATGCCGACGTGGCCGGGGTGCGCGTGCCGCCGGGCGCCGTCAAGGACGGCAAGGTGATCCTCAACACCGCTTCGCGCGCGGTCGGCCAGTTCGTGATCGACAACGACCACGTCGGCTTCCTCGCCCGCTTCGGCGGCGTGAGCCATGCCGTCCATGTGCCAATGCAGGCGGTACTCGCGATCTACGCTCAGGAAAACAACCAGGGCATGATGTTCCAGCCCGAAGCCGCGGCGCCGGACGAATCGCCGCCGCCTGCGCCCGCGCCGGACGAGCCGCCGAAGCGGTCGCACCTGCGCATCGTCAAATAGGCATCGCCGTCATTGCACGAGGCGCAGATGCGGCTCGGTACGTGGCGGCGCCGGTTGCGCGCCGGGCAAAGGCAGGCTCCAGGAAGTGAGCCGATGGCCGTCGAGGTCGAGATGGCCGCGGTAACGGTCGCTGCCGTCGATGCTGACCTCGAACGCGTAACGACGCAGCAGCGAGGGAAACCCGTCGCGCCGTGCCAGGCGCACTCGACTGACCGCGACACTCTGGTCCAGCAGTTGCACGCCGGCTTCCTCGCACAGGCGGCGGCCGTGCGCAACCGCGCGCTCGCGGGCGCGCAGTGCGTCCATCCATGCCCAGATCGCGACGGCGATGAGGAGCAAGGCGATCAGGGTTCCAGTCATGTCCACAGTGTCGCCGGGTCGTGAACGCGCGGCAAGACCGATCCCGCATGCCCGGCTACAATCGGCGCGTCGCCGCACGGCATCGGGCCGCGCCGGCATGCGCCGCCGCGTGCGGCGACCTTGGGAGGGGAGCAATGAAACTGGTTTTCCCTGGCGCGGAACACGCGCCCTTCGAACTGGTCGATGGCGTCGCGACGCTCGGCCGCGATGCGGGCTGCACTGTCGTGCTCGACAAGGATGGCGTTGCGCCGAAGCATTGCGAAATCACCACGGGCGCCGACGGCTCCAGCCTGCGTGCGCTGGATCCGGCCATCGCCACCGTACTCAACGGACGCCAGGTCGCCGCAGCAACGCTGATCAAGGACGGTGATCTCATCGTGATCGGCCGCGTCGGCTGTTCCGTGGTCGGCGAGCGCAAGGCCGCGGTCGCGCGGCCGGCGGCGCCGGAACGCGATGAAGCCACGCGCGTGCGCTCGGCCCTGCCCAAATTCCTGTTGCGCGGCCTCTCCGGCGTGACGCTGGGCAAGACCTTCGCGGTCACCAGCGGCGCCGTCATCGGCCGCCAGGCCGACTGCGACATCCCGATCCCGAGCGACGAGATCTCGCGTCACCATGCGCGGCTCAAGGTCACCGCGGAAGGCGTCATGGTCGAGGATCTCGGCTCGGCCAATGGCACGTTCGTCGCCAACCAGCGCGTGCAGCAGAGCGCCTTGCTCAAACCCGGCGACGAACTGCGCCTGGATACGGTGCGCTTCCAGCTCGTCGCGCCAGGCATGGACGCGCGCCAGCAATCGGCTTCGGTGCGTCCGGAACCCGTGGCTGCGGCGCCGAAGGGCGGCGGCAATGGCTTGTGGATCGCGATCGGCGTGATCGCCGCTGTGGCGATCGCGGCGGCGGCGCTGCACTACGCCGGCGTGTTCTGACGCCGATTCAGCGGTCGACGATGTCGATGCGCATCGACAGGTCGACTGCGCGGATGTGCTTGGTCAGCGCGCCGACCGAAATGTAGTCGACACCGGTCTCGGCGATCGCGCGCACGCGTTCGAGCGAGACCGAGCCGGACACCTCGAGCGGCACGCGGCCGGCCACTTCGGCGACGGCGTGGGCAAGTTCGTGCAGCTCGAATTCGTCGAGCATGATGCGGTCGACGCCGGCGTCGAGCGCATCGCGCAATTCCTGGAAGTTCTCGACTTCGGTTTCCACGAGCAGGCCCGGATGCAGCGCGCGCGCGCGAGCGACGGCGGCACCGATCGAACCTGCGGCGGCGATGTGGTTTTCCTTGATGAGCACGGCGTCGAACAGGCCGATGCGGTGGTTGTGGCCACCGCCGGCGCGCACGGCGTATTTCTGGGCGAGGCGCAGGCCGGGCAGCGTCTTGCGCGTGTCGAGGATCTTTGCGCGCGTGCCGCGCACGGCTTCGACGTAGGTTGACGTCACCGTCGCCGTTGCCGACAGCGTCTGCAGGAAATTGAGGGCCGTGCGTTCGCCGCTGACCAGCGCACGCGCATCGCCTTCGACGCGGCACAGCAGCGTACCGCCGCTGGCGCGGTCGCCATCGGCCACCTGCCATTCGATGCGCGCCTGCGGATCGAGCGCGAGAAAGCATTCATCGACCCAGCCGCGCCCGCATATCACGGCAGCGTCGCGCGTGATGACGCGCGCCTGCGCGCGCGCGCAGGCCGGAAGGAGGTCGGCGGTGACGTCGCCATCGCCCATGTCCTCGTCCAGCGCGCGCTGCACGTCGCGCAGGACCACGTCGCGGGGCGGTGGGGCGAGTTCGGGAATCGTCACGATGGCAGGCCGGGCGGTCGGGCCGGGCAGGATAGCAAGCCCTTCCGCACGCTGCGAAACTCAGGACGCCGCTGCGTCCGGCGCCGATGCGGTTACGTCGCCCGGCGGCGGCGCGGAGTCGGCGGCATGACGCAGCTTGGCGACGATCGCATCGAGCGCGCGATCGAACAGTGGCACTTCCTCGAGGATCGTGGTCGTGCCATCGCGCAGTTCCGCGGCGAACGCCGCTACGGTCTTGTCGCAGACCTTGAGGCCGCGGCGGTTCACGAACAGGTACTTGCCGCTGATCGGGCTGATCCAGGACAGCTTTGCGCGTTCGGGCTGGCCGTTGTCGCCAGGGAATTCGATCCATGCGCCGGGCTTGATCGCCTTGACGATGCGCGCGTGTTCGTCATCCTCCCCGACGGGAAGCTCGTCATCGGCTTCGGCAAATCCGCCGACGAGCACGACCTCCTCGACAGGACTTTGCGTCGCCGGCGCTGCGAGGAGCGTCGCATCGGCCGCGCCTTCTTGCGCGGCCGATGCATCGGATTCGGGCGTCGAAAACTCGCGCACGACTTCCTCGACGGTTTTGGTTTCCAGCTTCTGGCCGGCGAGGACGCGGTCGTAGAACTGCGCAAGGTCTTCGAGCAGGCCGCGCATGTCCTCGTCATGGTAGGCGACGGTGGTCAGGCCGTGACGCAGCGCCTTTTCCAGCGGAGGCAACAACGAGCGCAGCCGCGCGATTTCATTGGCGCTGTTCTTGGGCAGCGCGCTCCAGATGAATTCGTCGGTGAAGCGCAAGGCATTGCGCCATTCATCGGAATCCTCGCCTTGGCGCAACAACGTGAGGACGAGATAGTTCGCCCACGGCCGCGAGAGCACGCCGTGAACGATCGGCGGCAGGTCGCGTTCGGCGATGCGCGAGAGGATTTCGCGCGCGGCTCGCCGTCGCGCCGCCTGAAGTTTCTCGCGCCCGCGCGTGGCCTCGGCGGCACGCTGTTCGGCGAGGTCGGCGCGCTTGCGGTTCTGGTGCGTGAAGTCTCCGAGCGCATCGAGTTCGCGCTGGAATACGCCGACATCGTCGTCGAAATCCCGCAGCACCGACTCGACCGTCGTCTTGACGCGATCGTAAAGGCGGTGGTCGCGGTCGGATTCCTCACTCCAACCCTTGCCGGCGTCGGCCAGAAGGTCGAGGAGTTGCCGCGCCGGATGCACCTTTTGAGCAAACAGGTGACGATCGAGGATGGCGACCTTGAGGTACGGAATCTGCAAGCGGCCGATCAGCGCCTGCATCTGCGCCGGCAGGTTGCGGTCCTGCAGGATGTATTCAAACAGCATGCCGACGAGGTCGATGGTGTCCTCGTCGGCCGACGACACGCGCTTTTCCTTGGCATTGCTGGACAGGCGGCCTACCTGGTCGAGCAGTTCGTGCTTGATCTGCTGAACGATCTGCGCGGCATCGAGCGGCTCGGCTTCGGTGCGTATCGGCGCGGCGTGACCCTGCAACAGCGTCAGCGCGCTGAGCAGGTCCGTGGCGCTGAAGCCGCCGCCGGCTGCCGGTTCCGCATAGCGCACCGTGCCGTGCCGGCCGGCAAGCAACGCGCGCAGGGTGTGGTACACCTCGGCCTGCAGCGGATCGTGCAGTTCCTGCGCGCGATAAGCCGCGCCGGGTGCGTACGCTTCGGCCGCATCGTTGGCATCGCCGGCCTGCCCCGGGACAGGCGGCGTGGCACCTGCCGGCGCGGCGTTACGCGGTGCCACATGGCGCACCTGCGGCAGCACGCCCGCGCGGATCAGTTCGATGTTGACTTCGTCGTAGACCGACTCCAGTCCGGCAATCACGTAACGCTCGAACAGCTTGAAGACGATCAGCTTGATCTGGACATTGACCTCGAACTCGCGCACCGCGATGCGGAATGCATTGCCGAGTGCGGCGGGCCCGATCGGATTGTTCGCGTCGTCGACCTTGCCGCCACCAATGATGACCGACAGGCGCTGGTTGACTTGGTAGAGCGTGCGTTGCAGGCGGTTTTCCGCCTTGGCGGTCATGCTGCTGACGGCCAGGGATTCCTCCAATTCGATGTCGTCGACCAATGACAGTCCGCCGTTCGGCGCCGCCGGCGCCTGGGCATCGGCCGGCGAGCCGCGAGTCCTGCCATTGGCGAAATCATTGAAGGCATTGCTCGCCTGTTCGTGGAACAGGCGTTCGACGAGATGGCGCTTGCGCCGGATTTCGCGCATGCCATCGAAGAATTCGGCCTGCACCGCATTGCTGCCCGCTCGTTCGGCGAGGTCGAACAGCGCATCATCGACATTCTCGAACAACGTGCCGACCAGCGCGTTGATGCGTTTGAGCGATATGCCGCGCACGAGCTTGATCAGCTCGCCCAGCCGATCCGGCGGCGCCGATTGGCGCTGCGACAGGTCGACGACGTTCGGGTTGTCCTTGGCAGCAGTCATGGCTCGAGGTTACGGCATAGCGCGGTCGGGGCGGGCGAACGCAGCATAGAACGGCGATGCGGGCGCATTGTGAAACAAATCACGTACGAAAGATCGCGAAATGTTTCACGACTCCGGAAAGCCGGCGATGTCGGCGACCGGGATCGCCTCGTCGGCGAGCATCACCGGGATGTCGTCGTCGATGCGGTAGATCGTGCGCCGGTCGCGGGTGACGAGGCCGGCGGCGAGCGTGCGCGCCGCTTCGCCGGGCGCCGCACGTCCGGCGAGCGTGCGGTTGACGGCGTCGAGCTCGTCGGCGCGCAGCAGGCGCAGCGGCATCTTGCTCGTCGGGCAGCACAGGATGTCGAGGAGTTGGGCGTTCACGGGAACCGTCCGCAGGTCGATGCAATGTTCGTACAATAACGATTTGGGGATGCGGCGGCCATGAACGAAAGTAGGGGGAGCGCGCGGCGCATCGGTGTCGTCATGGGCTCCCGGTCCGACTGGGAGACGATGCGACACGCGGTCGAGACGCTCGAACGTCTCGGCGTTGCGCACGAAGTACGCGTCGTCTCGGCGCATCGCACGCCGGACCTGCTGTTCGACTATGCGGCCAGTGCCCTCGACAACGGCATTGCCGCGATCATCGCCGGCGCCGGCGGCGCGGCGCACCTGCCCGGCATGCTCGCGGCGAAGACGCGCGTGCCCGTGCTCGGCGTGCCCGTGCAGTCGCACGCGCTCAACGGACTGGATTCGCTGCTCTCGATCGTGCAGATGCCGGCCGGCGTGCCGGTGGCGACGTTCGCGATTGGCCGCGCCGGCGCCATCAACGCGGCGCTGTACGCGGCCGCCATGCTGGCGACGACGGACGCGGCGCTCGGCGAGCGTCTCGACGCGTTCCGCCGCGAACAGACCGAAAGCGTGCTCGCCCACCCCGATCCGCGCGAACCGGCATGAGCACGATTGGTATCTTGGGTGGCGGCCAGCTCGCGCGCATGCTCGCGCTCGCGGGCGCGCCGCTCGGCTTGCGCTTCCTCGTCGTCGACAGCTCGGCCGATGCCTGCGCCGCGCAGGTCGCGCCGCTGCTGCGCGCGGACTGGCGCGATTTCGAGGCGCTCGCCGACTTCGCCAGGCGCATCGACGTCGCCACCTTCGATTTCGAGAACGTGCCCGCGGACACTGCGCACTGGCTGACCGAGCACACGCAGGTGTTCCCCAATCCGCGTGCGCTGTCGATTTCGCAGGATCGCCTTGCCGAGAAGACGCTTTTCAACCGGATCGGCCTGGACACGCCCGCGTTCGCCCCAGTCGACAGCCGCGACGACCTTGCCCGCGCCATCGATGAGATCGGCGTGCCGGCGATCCTCAAGACGCGCCGGCTCGGCTACGACGGCAAGGGCCAGTTCCGCCTGCGCTCGCCGGGCGATGTCGACGCGGCGTGGCAGGCGCTCGGCGGTGCGCCATCGATCCTCGAGGCGTTCGTGCCGTTCGATCGCGAACTGTCGGTGATCGCGGTGCGCTCGCGCGAGGGCGAGTTCCGCACCTGGCCGTTGACGCAGAACTGGCACGCGAACGGCATCCTTTCGGCGAGCCTCGCCCCCGCGCCCGACAGTGCGGCGCTCGCGCCGGTCGCGTTCGCGCATGCGCGGCGCATTGCCGAGGAGCTCGACTACGTCGGCACCTTTGCACTCGAACTGTTCGTGAAGGATGGCCAATTGCTTGGCAACGAAATGGCGCCGCGCGTGCACAACTCCGGGCACTGGACGATCGAGGGCGCACCGTCGAGCCAGTTCGAAAACCACGTGCGTGCCGTCTGCGGCCTGCCGCTCGGCGACACGGGCGCGCTCGGCGTGTCGGTCATGCTCAACTGGATCGGCGAACTGCCGTCCGCGCGTCCCGTGCTCGCCGAGCCGCGTGCGCATTGGCACGACTACGGCAAGGCGCCGCGCGCCGGGCGCAAGGTCGGCCACGCGACGTTGCGCGCTGACACGCCTGCCGAAATGGCCGCACGCCTCTCGCGCGTCGCGCAGGCTCTCGGGCGCGTGGAACAGGCTGCGCCCGTACTGGCCGTTTTGCGCGCGCAAGCCTGAGATGCAGACAAGCAAAAGCCGCCCGGAGGCGGCTTTCACGAACGCGCGTGCAGGGGCGTATCAGCTCATCTGCGACGCCGCGAACTCCCAGTTGACGAGGTTCCAGAACGCCTCGACGTATTTCGGGCGCGCGTTGCGGTAGTCGATGTAATAAGCGTGTTCCCACACGTCGCAGGTCAGCAGCGGGCGATCCGCGCCGGTGATCGGCGTGCCTGCGTTCGACGTGCTCGCCAACGCGAGGCCGCCGTCGGGACGCTGCACGAGCCAGCCCCAGCCGGAGCCGAACGTGCCGACGCAGGTCTTGGTGAACTCTTCCTTGAACTGCGCAAAGCCGCCGAACGCCTTGTTGATCGCGTCGGCCAGGCGCCCCGTCGGTTCTCCGCCGCCGTTGGGCTTGAGGCAGTTCCAGTAGAACGTGTGGTTCCAGACCTGCGCGGCGTTGTTGAACATGCCGCCGGAGGCCTTGCGGATGATCTCCTCGAGCGAAAGATTCTCGAACTCGGTGCCCTTGATCTGGTTGTTGAGGTTGGTCACGTAGGCCTGGTGGTGCTTGCCGTAGTGATAGTCGATCGTCTCCGCGGAAATGTTCGGTTCGAGCGCGTCGCGCGCCCACGGAAGCGGGGGAAGTTCGATGGCCATGCTGGGGGACTCCTTGCCGACAGGTAGGGTCTTGAAGTCTATCAGGCCGTCGTGAAACGGCTTGATAACGGGATCGCCGGCATCGCCCCGCGCCCATGGGAAAAAGGGCGGCGGTGATATCATCGGTGTTTGCGCATTCGCGCATCGCTTCGCAGGTCAGCAATGGACATCATCGAACGCATCAACGACACGCTCGCGCAGCATCCGATCGTGCTGTTCATGAAGGGCACACCGCAATTCCCGATGTGCGGTTTCTCCAGCCGCACGGTGCAGGCGCTCAAGGCCGTCGACGCGCAGTTCCATTCCGTCAACGTGCTCGAGGATCCGGAAGTGCGCGCCAACCTGCCGCGCGTTTCCAACTGGCCGACGTTCCCGCAGCTGTTCATCGGCGGCGAACTCATCGGCGGCTGCGACATCGCGCTCGACCTGTACCAGTCCGGCGAACTCGCACGCCTCGTGCAGGATTCGCAGAAGGCCTGAACATGCTCGACGCGGTTCGATTGGAACGCGAGCTGCGCACGCCCGCGCCGGATTTGCTGCGCGATCGCGTCGTGCTCGTCACCGGCGCGACGGGCGGGTTGGGTCGCGCGACCGCGATCGCTGCTGCGCAGGCCGGCGCGACGGTGATCCTGCTCGGGCGCAAGGTGCGTCCGCTCGAGGCGCTCTACGACGAACTCGAAGCGCCCGGTGCGCCGACACCCGCGTTGTATCCGCTCGACATGGAAGGCGCGACGCCCGGCGACTACGCCGACCTGGCGGCCACGCTCGAACGCGAATTCGGCCGCCTCGATGGCATCGCGCATTGCGCGGCGCACTTCAACACGCTGCAACCATTCACGCAGATCGCGCCGACCGACTGGCTGCGCGCGCAGCAGGTCAACCTGACCGCGCCGCTGCTGCTCACGCAGACCTGCATGCCGCTCATGGAAAAGTCGGGCGACGCGGCGATCGTGTTCGTGTTCGACGATCCCGCGCGCGTGGGCAAGGCGTACTGGGGCGGCTACGGCATCGCCAAGCATGCGCTGCAGGGGCTGGCTTCGATCGTCCACGAGGAAACCGAAAATTCGAGCGTGCGGACGCATGCGCTGCTGCCGGGGCCGATGCGCACCGCGTTGCGCCGCGCGGCGTACTATGGCGAGGACACGCTCGTGCATCCCGAGCCTGCGCTCGCCGCGGAAGCGCTGGTCTGGCTGCTCGGCGCGCAGGCGGCAGGCATTCGCGGCAAGGTGCTGGATCTGCGCTAGCGGGGCGAGCGCGCTGGCGGTTCGCGAAGACAATGACCGGCGCACGGCCGGTCGGTGGCATCCGGGGGAAGGGCATGGAAAGTTCGATGAGCACGATGTCGGCGGGCCTGCTGCTGTTCCTCATCATGGACCCGCTCGGCAACATCCCGCTGTTCCTGGCGCTGTTGCGCAACGTCGCGCCGGAGCGGCGCCGTTTCGTGCTGATCCGCGAATTGCTCATCGCGCTCGTCGTGTTGTTCGTGTTCCTGTTCTGCGGGCAGTACCTGCTGCACATGCTGCAACTCAAGCAGCAGTCGGTCGGCATCGCCGGCGGCATCGTGCTGTTCCTGATCGGCGTGCGCATGATCTTTCCGCCCAAGGGGGGCGGCGGCGTGTTCGGCGACGTGCAGGGCGAGCCGTTCATCGTGCCGATGGCGATTCCTGGTGTCGCCGGCCCCTCGGCGATGGCCGCAGTCATGCTGCTCGCCAACAGCAATCCGGGGCGCACGGTGGACTGGAGCGTGGCGCTGTTCGTTGCCTGGCTCGCCACGGCGCTGATCCTGCTTTCGTCGACGTACCTGTTCCGCTGGCTCGGCCGCAGCGTGCTGACCGCGCTCGAACGGCTCATGGGCATGCTGCTCGTCGCGCTGTCCGTGCAGATGTTCCTCGACGGCGTCGTCGCCTACGTGCGCATCGCGGCCAGCGTCTGAGGCTTTCATCCGCTGCGGCGCCGGCACGGCGTCGTTCTTCTTCGCAACCCCTTGTTTTTATGGGTGGCGCGCGGGGTGCGCTGGAAGGTCGCGCCCCGCGCCCCTGCATATTGATCAGCCGGTGGCCCCGGTCCGCACCCAACGAAGTGCGGGCGCGGATGGAAATCGTGAGCGACAGCTTGTTACAAAACCGTCATCGAACCCTGTTAAACTGTAGTTAAGGGTTTGCCGATGCCGTCAATGTGCAGGTGGCATGCCCGGGGGACCAACACCTTATTTCGCGCCGGCGACGTATTCCATCGATGCGTCCGTCCTGCGAGTTCTTTTGTCTGCAGACCTTCGAGGGATAGCTCAATGAAAACGCAATTCCGCATGCGGCTCTTGCCTTTGGTGATCGGCTCGCTGCTCGCCGTCTCCACCGCATATGGACAGACCACGTCGTCGGCCCTGAGCGGTCGCGTCGTCGATGCCGCCGGCAAGCCGGTCGCAGGCGCCACTGTCGAGATCGTGCACACTCCCTCCGGCACCTCGCGCACGGTCGTCACCGACGCCAATGGTCGCTACGCAGCGCAAGGTTTGCGCGTGGGCGGTCCCTACCACGTCGAAGCCAAGGGCGAGGGCATCAAGGAAGCCGACGCAGACAACGTTTACATCGAACTCGGCCAGATCGCCACGGTCAATCTCGTCGAAACCGCCCAGGACGTGACGCGGCTCGAAGGCGTGGTCGTCACGGCAAACGCCATGGACACGACGTTCAATTCCGACAACAAGGGCCTGAGCACCAGCATCAGCGGCCGCGCGCTGGAAACAGCCGTCAGCGGCAACCGTTCGCTCGACGACATCGCTCGCCTCGATCCGCGCATCACCGTCACCGACCAGAACGACGGCTCGATTTCGCTGGCCGGCCAGAACAACCGCTACAACAACATCCAGGTCGACGGCCTGTCCGTGACCGATCCCTTCGGCCTCAACGCCAACGGCCTGGGCTTCACCGGCTCGCCGATTTCGCCCGACACCATTGCCGCCTACGACATCAACGTCTCCGCATACGACGTCGGGTCCGATTCCGTCGGCGCCAACATCAATGCGGTCACCAAGTCGGGCACCAACGACTTCCATGGTTCGATCTACGGCGCCTACACCGACGGCAGCAGCATGATCGGCAAGGGCCCCAGCGACGCCAAGTACACCGGCTTCGACGAGAACAAGACCTGGGGCGTCACTTTCGGCGGCCCCATCATCAAGGACACGCTGTTCTTCTTCCTGTCGCACGAAGACCAGAAAGTGACCGGCATCCAGGGCGTGGGAACCGATGCCATCAGCACCGGCGGCCTGACCGAGGCGCAGGTGGACGAGGTCATCGATGCGTTCCAGTCCATCGGCATCCATCCCGGCACCGTGGCCGGCGGTGGCGCGGGCCTGACGCAGCAGGACAAGCGTGATCTGGCCAAGCTCGACTGGAACATCAGCGACACGCAGCGCGCGAGCTTCACCTACCAGCGCACCAAGGAGACCCGGCCCACGCCGTACGGCTCCTACGTGAAGCCGACCAGCGTCATCCTGTCCAGCAACTTCTATACCGTTTCCAGCAAGACGGACAACTACTCGTTCCAGCTGTACAGCGACTGGTCCGACAGCTTCAGCACCGAATTCAAGGTCGGCTACCAGAAGTACGCAAACACCAACGGGGCAGCCGAGGATCAACCCGAGGTGTACGCCTGCTTCACGGACGTTGCGAACAATTGCGCCAACTACCCTGGCAGCATTCCAAGCAGCGTGAACTGGGTCATTGCGGGCGAAGACCGCTACCGTCACGAGAACGCGATCAACAGCAAGCGCTACAACGCCACGCTGGCCGGCACCTGGTACAACGGCAACCATGTCGTCAAGGGCGGTTTCGACTTCATGAGCAACCGAACGGCCGACGTGTTCGGCTCGTTGCTGCACGGCTCCTACGGGTTCTACGACAAGAACGGCAACGGCACGCCCGCCGACGAAATCGCCGCCGGCGATTACGGTACCTTCGTCAAGAACTACCTGCCTACGGGCGTCACCCTGGCTGATGCAGCGGGTACCTGGAAATACACCCAGATCAGCCCGTTCCTGCAGGACACCTGGCAGGCCACCGATCAGTTCTCGCTCATTTACGGCGTGCGCATCAACCTGCCCAAGGCCGACCACGCGCCGCCGGTGGCGATCGATCCGGCGACCGGCATGAGCTACTGGAAGGAGCGTTTTGGCTACGCCCCGAACACCACGCTGGGTTACAACAACAAGGTCATCGAGCCGCGCGTGGCTTTCAACTACACCTTCGATTCCGAGTACAAGACGCAGTTGCACGGCGGCATCGGCCTGTTCCAGAGCACGCCACCCACTGTGTGGCTGTCCAACCCGTACATCAACAACGGCTATGTCTCGTCGCGCGGTAGCGGCACCATTACCGATCCGACGCAGGCGCCCTTCAGCCCCGATCCGTACAACCAGCCCGGCCCGACCGGCGCCGCGCCCGGCGTTTGCGCGGCCAATGCCAACTGCCAGATCGACACGCTCGATCCCGACTTCAGGCTGCCGACAGCAATGAAGATCAGCCTGGCATTCGACCGCGAACTGCCGTGGTGGGGCCTGATCGGTTCAGCCGAGTACATGTACATCAAGGCGCACGACGCCATTGCCTACCAGGCGCCGAATATCGGCGTGCCGAACGGCACCTTGCCGGACGGTCGTCTGAACTACATGAGCGATGCCGGCAGAAGCAACAACGGTTCCTACCCCGAGATCTACTATCGCTCCACCAAGCTCACCAATACCAGCCAGGGCTTCTCGAGTTCGTTGACCCTGTCGTTGACGAAGCCGATGGAAGACGGTTTCTCCGGTGTCGCCAGCGCCACCTTCACGCATGCGACCGATGTCAACGCGGGCTCTTCGTCGCAGGCGTGGTCGAACTACAACTACTATCCGCGCGTCAACCCGAACGATCTGGTTTCGGCGAACTCGCGCTTCAACATTCCGCTGTCGGTCAAGCTGGGCCTCAACTGGGATCATGTCTTCTTCGGCGACAACAGGACCTCGGTCTCGTTGTTCTACAACGGCCACAGCGGTCTGCCGTATAGCTGGATCTTCGGCAGCGACGTGAATGGCGACAGCCTGTCCACCGACGATCTCGTCTACATCCCGCGCGTGAACGATCCGCTGGTCAGCTACGGCAGCGCCACGCAGGCGCAGATCGATGCCTTCAACTCCTTCATCGATCACGACTCGTACCTGAGCAGCCATCGCGGCAAGATCGCCTCGCGCAACGCCTCGAACTCGCCGTGGGTGAACCAGCTCGATCTGGGCGTGCAGCAGGAGCTGCCGGGCTTCTTCGGCAAGGACAAGTTCGTCGTGCGCCTGGATATCTACAACTTCCTGAACCTGCTCAACAACGATTGGGGTCAAGTCAGGAACGCCGGCTTCTTCGGCAATCGCTATCTGGTGTCGTCCGCGACCGTCAACGAAAACGGCCAGTACGTCTACAATCTGAACAAGCCGCCGCAGGGTTACACCGTGTACGACAGCTACACCAATCCGGCGCGCGTGGTTTCCCGCTGGCAGCTTCTGCTGACCATGCGTTACAAGTTCTGATCGGCGTCATGGCTTGATGCGAACGGCCGGCCTTGCGCCGGCCGTTTTCTTTTCGGAAGTCGACAGCTCCGGACGAGTCAATCCTCCGGAATGACAAGGCGACCCGACGCTTTGCACTTCACGCCTCGTCGAGGCGGAAGCGGATCGGCACCACGCCCCACGCCGACACCGCGACGCCATCGCGCAGCACGGGCTTGAAGTGCGCGCGCAAGACTGCCTCGCGCGCCGCCGCATCGAGCGCGGCATGGCCGGAGCCACGCGCGATCTCGACGCGTTGCGCGTGGCCGTCCGCGTCGACGAGCACGTTGAGCAGCACCTGGCCTTCCTCGTGGGCGCGGACCGACGAGGGCGGATAGCGCAGCTTGAGCGCGCCGTCGTAGGCGAGCACGCGCGAGGCGCCGCCCGCATCGCCGCCGCTTGCGCCGATGTCGGTCCGCTGCGGCGCAGGAGCGACCGGCGCGATCGGCGCATCGGGAATCGCCGGCTTCGGCGCGATTTCGACGACGCTGTTGCGAACCGGTTGCGGCTTCGGCACGGCTTGCGCCGGCGCGTGCATCGGCTTCGACTTCGGCTCGGGCAGGGTTTCCGGGGGAATCGGCGGCGGCGGTGGCGGCTCGCTGCGCATGACGACTTCGACACTGCGCGGAGTCGCGCGCGGCGACGTCGGCAGCAACGGCATCGCCAGTACGAATGCCGCGGCGACGTGCACCGCAAAAGCGACGCTCAACGCGCCGACGCGTTGCCAATCAAGGCGCGGTTGCGCCACTTCGATGCGTGCGTTCATGGTTGCCCTCCTCGTGGATGCGAAGGCTGCAACGCGCGCACGGCGCGAACGGGGTTGGCGGCGGCGCGCCGCCCTGGGATCAGACCCGACCGACCACCGGCAACAGCGCGCCCGTCACGGCGGCGGCTTGATCGGAGACGAGGAACAGGATCACGTCCGCGAGTTGCGCGGGCTTCACCCAGCGGTCGAAGTCCGCGTCGGGCATGTCCTTCCGGTTCGGCGCGGTGTCGAGGATACTCGGCAGTACCGCGTTGACGGTGATGTGCGTGTCGCCCTTGAGTTCCTCGGCGAGCGCTTCGGTGAGACGCGCGACGCCGGATTTGGAGGCCGCATACGCGCCCATGCCGGCGCCGGCCTTCGACGCCGCGTTCGCGCCGATGTTGACGATGCGCCCGGCGCCGCTTTTGCGCAGGTGCGGCAGCGCGGCCTTGCTCGCCGCGGCGACGGTGCGCAGGTTGACGCGGTAGAGCAGATCCCAGCTGTCGAGGTCGCCACCTTCCAGTGTCTGCCAGCGGAACGTGCCGGCGACGTTGACGAGCGCATCGAGGCCGCCGAGCGCTGCCGCCGCCGCGTCGATCGCGCGTTGCGCGGCGGCGTCGTCGCCCAGATCGACGCCACCGATCGCGTGCACGCCGGCGTCGTCGAGCGCGGTCGGCGCCGCGGCGGCGTGATCGATCGCGGCGACGTTCGCGCCCGCGCCACGCGCGGCGAGGGCAACGGCAGCGCCGAGCGAGCCGAATGCGCCGGTGACGGCGATGCGCTTGCCTTCGAGTTTCATGCGACGCACTCCATGGACGAAAACGCCCATGATAGGTCACGCGGCCGGGCGATCGAAGAAATGCCGCTCGCGCACGCGCTCGCCGGCCTACGCGCGCGCAAGCGCGCCGCGCACGAGCCGCGCGAGCAACCGCTCGCCGAGGCCGCGTGGCACATCCAGCGCGAGCCGCGCGAGGACGACGTCGGCATGTTCATGGTGTCCCGGCGCAAGCAACGCGCCGAGCAGCGCCGGCCAGCCCTTGGCACCCGCCGTGCGCGCCTTCAGCCAGAGCAGCGCGGGCAGCGTGCGCAGTTCGACTTCGTTGAAATCGCTGCCGAACGGGAATTTCGGCAGCAGGCCGTCGCGCATCGCCGGCGCGAGACGGCGCGCGAGTTCCGCGGGCGTGTTCGCGCGCACGGCATCGGACACGCGGTAATCGCGAGCGAGTTTGCCGGCGTCGATCGCGGTGCGCGCGAGTTCGTCGACGAAGCGCGCGTCGCTGATCGCGAGCATTGCCCGGATGCAATCCTCGTCGCTCTTGCCGCGCAGGTCGGCGACGCCGTATTCGGTGATATAGATGTCGCGCAGATGGCGCGGAATCGTCGTATGGCCGTAGTTCCAGCGGATGTTCGATTCGATGCGCTTGCCGTTCGCGCGCGTCGCGCGCAGCAGCAGCATCGAACGTCCGCCGGCGAGCGCGTGCGCCATCGCGACGAAGTTGTATTGGCCGCCGACGCCGCTGACGACGCGGCCGTCTTCGAGCGCGTCCGACGTGGCCGCGCCGAGCAGCGTCGCCATCATGCAGGTGTTGAAGAAGCGCGCGTCGCGGCGTTGCGTCGCGTCGAGCTTTTCGCGGCCGCCATAAAGCTGGTTGACGTCGGAAACGCGGCACATGGCGAGGCCGTCGTAGTCCTCGCCGTCGAGTTCGCGCAGCCACGCGTAGAACGCCTTCGAGCCGAGGAAGAATGCGCCCTTGAGGTAGTGACCGCCGCGCAGGCGTTGCGCGTCGACGGTTTCGCCGGCGGCCAGCGCGCGCTCGACGTCGAGGTCGTCGTGCACCTTGCGCACGAGAATGCCGGCGCGGCGCAGATGCATGAAGCCGTCCATGATCATCTCGCTTGCGCCGTATAGACCTTTCGCAAACGCGTCGACGCCGCCGACGCGCGCGACGAGCGCGTCGTCTGCCGCGTCGCTGCCGCGCAACGCGTGCAACAGGTCGCGGTATTGCGCGTTCTTGCGCTGGCGCAGCAGCAGCGCCTGCACGATTGCATCGGACAGGGCGCCGATCCCGATCTGCAGCGTGCCGCCGTCTCGCACGAGCGCGCTCGCATGCAGGCCGATCGCGTATTCGGCTGCGTCCACTGCATTGAGCGGCAGCGCGAACAGCGTCTGGTGCGGCTGCGTGCCGTCGACGAGGGCGTCGAAGAAGTCGCCCTCGATTTCCGCGTCGCCGCCGAGGAAGGGCAGATCCGGATGCACGACGCCGATGACGAGCGGCCGCGCGCCGCCGCGCGCCGCGATCGCGTCGAGTACATCGAGCGTGACGTCGGGATTGCACGACAGGCTGTAGCGCGTCGCGCGGCCGTCGCTGCGCGCGGCGACGAGTTGCACGATCGCGTGCAGCGTCGTGTTCTCGGCGAGATCGCGCGCGACGAAGGTGTAGTTCATGCTGGCGTAGTCGCGCTGCGCACGTCGCGCGTGCATCATCGCGCCGGACTGGAAATAGAACTCACTGATCGTGACGTTTTCCGGCAGCGCATTCGCCTTGAGGTCGCGCACGTAGTCCAGGCGCGGATAGTCGGCGCCGAAATGGCGGTCGAGAAACGGCTGCATGAAACGTTTCTCGAGTTCGCTGGCCGCATCGGGCAGGTCGAGCGAAAGCGCGGTATAGAGCGTCAGTCGCTTCGATGCATCGGTCTTGAAGCGCGCGTACAGCGCATTGAGCAGGGCGTTCGGCTTGCCCAGCCCGAGCGGCGCGGCGACCGCCACGTCCGCGCCGCCGCGTTCGAGGATGCGCGTGACGGCGCCGTCGATGTCGATCATGGGCGGCATGGCTTCGCTCCTGGCGGACGATACGGTGCGAAGCGTAGCGCAGGCGCGCACCGGAACGTCCGATGGCGAAAGCGTGGCGGTGATCCGCTCATGCTGCCTTCATCGCGGTCTGGCAGAGGTGCGCCGCCTTGCGTGTAGGCACGCGCGGCGCGGTCAGATGCGGGGGCTTGGTAGAATCGTGCACATGAACCTGCTCGCGATCGAAACGTCTACCGAAGCCTGCTCCGTGGCCCTGCTGTGTGGCGAACGCATCGTCGCGCGCAGCGAGATCGCGCCGCGTCGCCATGCCGAACTGCTGCTGCCGATGTGTGACGCCGTGCTCGCCGAAGCCGGCGTCGCGCGAGGTGCGCTCGACGCGATCGCGGTCGGCCGGGGACCGGGCGCGTTCACCGGCGTGCGACTTGCGATTTCCGCCGCGCAGGGCATCGCGCTTGCCCTCGACATTCCTGTCGTGCCGGTGTCCTCGCTCGCCGCGCTCGCGATGCAGGCGCCCGCCGACGACGCGGCGATCCTCGCCGTGATCGATGCCCGCATGGGCGAAGTCTACGCGGGCGCATTCATGCGCAACGAAGATGGACTCGTCGAAGCGATCGGCGCGGAAAGCGTCGGTGCCGCGGCGGCATTGTCGCTACCGACGGCGCCCGCGTGGACCGTCGTCGGCAGCGGCTGGGCGACCTACGCCGATGCGTTGCGCAAGCGATTGCCCGCCGCGCCGCGCTGGGCCGAAGGCGATCGTTATCCGCAGGCGACCGACGTCGCGCTGCTCGCCGCGCCGCTGTTCCGCGCGGGCAAGGCGGTGTCCGCCGAACACGCATTGCCGGTCTATCTGCGCGACAAGGTTGCGCTGACGCTCGAGGAGCAGCGCGCGGCGCGATGAATCAGGCTGCCGAATCGGTCGCGGATTTCTCGTCTTCGCCGCGCTGTTTCAATTGTTCCCACCAGCGTTTCGGCGTGGACTTGAGAGCGATCGCCGGCTTCTCGACGAAGTGCCAGGAGACGACGGCCATCGCGATCGCGAGCGGCAGGCTGAGCGCAGCGTTCACGAGCGGAATCGTCGTTGGCAGCCAATGTGCGATGAGCTGCTGCATCGGAAAACCCCACAGATAGATGCCGTACGAGTAGTCGCCGAAACGGTTGTAGCCGTGCCAACGCAGGCGGTAGGCGAACCAGAACACGAAGCAGACTTCGGCGAGTCCGAACGCGTAGGCGTAGAGGAACGTATGCCGGCACAGCCACGCAAACGCGGCCGCGCCAAGCAGCAGCCAGCCGCTCGCCGGCACGCGGTCGCGGTTGATGTAGCAGAACGCGCCGGCGAGGAAGAACGCGGCCAGGCGCAGGTATTGCGGTTGCGGCACGGTGAGCAGATACACCGGCGCGACGAAAAAGCCGAGCACGAACAACGTCGGCAACACGAGGTTCGCAAGCCAGCGTCGAGCGAGCACGCCAAGAACGCCCAGCGTCGCCACCCACAAGTACATGCGGATTTCGGCGGGAAGCGTCCAAATCGAACCGTTGATCGTGCTGCGTCGCGGATTGTCCGTGAACACGCCGGGCAGGTTCCACGCCATGTCGATGTTCAGGCGCAGGTTCTTGAGCAGGTAGCTGCTCGTGGCCGGGTCGCGCAGGTACTCGTGCAGCGGCAAGTTCGTGAGCAGCGGTCCCAGCACGAACGCGCATGCGACGAGGCAGAACAGATACGCCGGATAGATGCGCAGCGCGCGTGCCCAGAGGAATTCGAACAAAGCGTGTCGACGCAGGAAGCTGCCGGTAACGAGAAAGCCGCTGATCGCGAAGAACAGGTCGACTGCGATCTGGCCGGAATAGACGCTCCAGCCCAGCCACGAAAACAGTTCGGGCGGGCCGCCGGCTGCGACTATCGCGTAGCTGTGGCCATAGATGACGAGCGAGGCGGCGAGCGCGCGCAGCAGGAGGAAATTGTCTTCGCGCTGGGCGAGGCCGTCGGCGAGGGTGAAACTGCCGATGCGCCGGACGGCTGCGGAAAAACTCATGATCGCTGCAATACCAGTTCGAATGCCTGTCCGTCCTCGTGCGAGGCGTCCCAATGCGCGATGTGCATGCCGTTCCGTCGCGCCGCGTGCTCGAACCAAGTCTTCGAAAAGTAAGTGACGTGGGCCGGTACGTGCAGATACGAGTAGCCGAGCCACGCATCTAAACCTTGTCCGGCCTGCCAGCCGCTCGGGCGGTAGGGCGCAGTCACGAACAACTTGCCCCCGGGCGCGAGGCGCGACGCGATCTCGTCTAGCATGGCCGCCGGATCGACCAGATGTTCGATCACATGCGTCATCGAGGCGAGTCGGTACGACGCATCGCACGGCAGCGTATCGAGCGAGCCGACGTGGTAGCGATCGACCCAGGTACAAATCTTCGCGCATTCGGCACTGACGTCCTGCGCGGCCGTGATCACGCCCGGCTCCATCTGCTTGCACGCACGCGCGACCCAGGCCAGGCCCGCGCCGACTTCGAGCAGGCGCTCGCCCGGCGCTGGCAGCAGGTCGAGTTTCCGCACTGCTTCGTCGTAGTACGCGAGAATCTGCGAGACGCGCTCGGGTTCGGTGTAGTGCGAGTCGGAAAACTGCACCGACTCCTCGTAGAGCACGCGCAGGTCATGCGGCGACGGCGGCGGATCGAGGTAGACGACATCGCAACGTGGACAGTGCACGAGTTCGAAATGCGAAGTGTGGAACTGGCCGGGATGGGTTGGCGTCACGGCGCCGAGACGGTTCAACCGGCGGTTGCGCCGGCCGCAGGCACGGCAAACCGCGCCGAGAAACTTGTGCAGCATGACGATCACGCGGAAATCAGGGGAGCGTATAGTGACACGTCCCTTTCTTTCGCATGTTCCGATGTCCTGCATAGACTCCGCCGTTCTCGCGCGGGCCGACGAGTTTGCGGCGAATTTTTCCGCCGCGCGGCCGTTCCGGCACATCGCAATCCCCGATTTCCTCGACCGCGCGCTGTGCCAGCGTCTGCTTGACGAATTTCCGAGCTTCGAGGACCGTCACGCGCTCAACGAAATGGGCGAGGTCGGCGGCAAGGCCGTGCGCATGGACGTGCGCGACATTTCGGAGGGCTATCGGCGGCTCGATGCCTATCTTCAGACGCCCGAGTTCCTCGACTTCGTCTCGCGCGTCACCGGAATCCCCGATCTGCTCTACGACCCGGATTACATCGGCGGTGGCACGCACGAAAACCGCGAAGGGCAGAGTCTGGACGCGCATGTGGACTTCAACTACCACCCGCGCCGTCGCCTGCATCGCCGCCTCAATCTCATCGTCTATCTCAATCCGCGTTGGGAAGTGGCGTGGGGTGGTGCGCTCGAACTGCATTCCGATCCGTGGCATGAGTCGCGCGACGAAGTCGCAGGCATCCTGCCGACCTTCAACACCTGTGCGATCTTCGAGACGACCGAATCGAGTTGGCACGGCTTTTCGCAGATCCGGCTGCCGCCCGGCGAGACGCATCGTTCGCGCAAGTCGTTCGCGATCTACCTCTACACACGCGAGCGCCCGCCCGCCGAGACGGCGCCGCCGCACGCGACCATCTACGTGCCGCCGAGCATGCCCGCGCATCTGCAGGAGGGACAGGCGCTGCACGAGGACGGCTTGCGCGATCTAGACCGCCGTTTCACCCGCATGCGCGCGCAACTGCGCTACCTGTACGAGCGCGAGAAGCATTTCGGCGCACAGATCGATGCGCTCGAACGCGCGCTCGATGAGGCGCGCTCGGCGCAGCGCCTGCCGTTGCAGGGCTATGCGACGCAAGCCGAAGGCGTACATGGCCTGTGGCCCGACGGCTGGGCCGGCGCCGAATTGTGCGCCCGCTTCGCGCCGACGCGAGCGACGCGCAGGCTCAAGCTCGAACTGTGGTCACCGCCGCAGCTCGGCAACGAGCAGCAGCTGCGGATCGAACTGACCGATCGCACTTATACGCAGATGCTGCGTCCCGGCCTGCGCACGCCGGTCGAACTCGGACTCGTCGCCAAGGCGGGCGACGAGATCGCGTTGACGATCCATGCCGCGCACACTTGGACGCCTGCGGCGGACGGTGCCGGCGACCAGCGCGAACTCGCCTATCGTGTGCTCGGCGCCGTGCTCGAGCACTGACGTCGCGGTGAGCGTCAGCGGCGCAGTTTCGCCGCCGCGCGCCGCAACAGGTGTTCGAGACGGCCCAGGCGTCCGCCGTGCAGCGCGGCCTGAGCGCGTTCGAGTTCGGCCGTGAGTCGCGTCACGTCGCCGTAGATGCGCTGCAAGTGCTGGTCCCGCCGCGCGAGGATCGCGCGCAGTTCGTCGACGTCACTGCCCGACAAGGTCAGGCCCGGCGCGAAGCGTGGCGGCAGCGGACGGTCGACGTAGATCGTCGAATGCGTGTCGGCGAGTTCCTCTGCCGGCCGCTGCTTCGTGTAGAAGTACAGCGCGACCGACTTGCGCGAGAGCGCCTTGCGATCATCGGGCAGCGTGATGCGGCCGAAACCGTGCCAGCTCGACTCGGTGGTCTCGAAGATCACGCAGCGATTGAACAGCGGCGTGACGATCTCGACGCGATCGTCGGGCGAGCGCGGATCGGAATGCAGTTCGAGCGAACCGCCCCAGGCGTCGTCCCAGTCATGGTTGAGGTAGACGATAAGGTTGAGCCGCCGGTGCCAGGGCTCGAGCGGATGGCGGTTGAAATCGATGTGCGGGTCGAGGTCCTGGTCGTCGCGGTTCTCGTGCGTGCCGCCGCCGAAGTAGTGCGGATCGTAGAGCAGGCCGGGAATGCCGGTGATCGAGCCGACGACATCGAGGAACATGCGCGTGCGCACGAGATCGTCGAGCGTTGCGTAGGCGTCGCCGAGCGCGCGCACGCGTTCGATCGTCGACTTGCCGCCGGGCTGCCCGGCCTCGTTGCGCGCGTTGCCACGCTCGAAAGCGGGGAATTGCTCGAGCAGGCGCGCGGCGAAAGCGGCGTCGAGAAAGTCGTCGATGACGACGTGACGGAACGGCTCGCGGCGCGCGAAAGCGGCCGCGAGCGCGTCGGTGCGCGCGAGGACGGACGGATTGATGCAGCGGGACAGGTCGTCGGCGGTCATTGCGCCATCATGCCATGCGGCGAATGTTTTCTGCCCGGCGCTTATCGAGCGGTGGCGGTCGCCGTCGTTCGCGCCGCCGCCGCGTCCAGCATCGTTTCCAGCCTGGGTCTGAGCCATGCGTCGAGGCGTTCGCGGCCTGCCGCGTTCTGATGATAGAAGTCGAAAAAGTCTCCGCATTCGCCGGCGTCGCCGGAAAACAGATCGGTGGCATCGAGAACGCGAATGCGGCCCTCGTCGACGAGCGGATGCAGCACGTGCAGCGTCCATTCGTGCAGGCCCTCGCCGAGCACGTCACGCTTCCACAGCGTCGGCATTGGCATGAGCACAACGACGGGTGGTTCGCGCCAGGCAATGGCGCGCAATTGCGCGCGCACGAGGTCGCGTGCCTGTGCGAGTGGCGTGGGCACTTCGGCGCCATGCAGGAGCGGGTTGTAGTCCGGTCTCGACTTCGCCATGCCGCGCAGCTCGGCACATTGTCGGCGCAGGCCGGTGCTGTCGTCACCGGTCGTTGCTTCGATGGCGTCGCAAGCGGAAAGGCTGCCCAAGCCCGAGACGCACATGTCGCCCTTCGATTCCGGGTTCTCGAAGAGCATGCGCTGCGGCGTGACGTTGTGGCGGAACCAGTGGATTGACTCACGGCGTCTGAGCGGATTCTGCAGATACTCGCGCAAGTCGCTGCGCCATTGCGCCATCGACGAATACACGCCCCAGGTCGAAAGGTCGTGAATGTCGAACGGCACGTGCCGCGCAATCCATGATGTGTCGGCGAGCTCGCGGAACGGCTGCACGATGCCAAGTTCGTAGGCGCCGTTGCCGGGATTCGAGAAATCCTGGATCGCCAAGCCGATGATTCCGCCGCGGACTTCCGGGTGCTCGCGCGCGAGCCAGCGCGTCAGCACGCCGATCGTCATCCAATGCGTGCCGGGCATGCTGAGATCGGCGTCCACAAGCCCGCGCTCCCGCGCGCGCGCCGCCCAAGCCGCGTGGTCGATGCCGTATTCCGGGCGCGAGCTGCCGAGCGTGACGAAGTCGATGTGCCTGGCCACCGGATCGTGCAGCGCGCGCTTGAGGCGCACGCTGGTGCCGGCATGGCTGGCCGGCTGCGCATGGTTTTCCCACAGCCGCGTGTGGAACAGCGATTCAATCGCGATCAGCAGCGCGAAGGGCGCGAACAGGATCAGGGCAATGCGCGTGCGGGATGGGCGCATGTCAGAACTGGAAATAGATGAAGGGAGCGCCTGCGGCAGGCGCGAACAGGATCATCGCGACCATCGCGCAGGCGAGCGAGGTCGCAAACAGCGCATCGTTGGCGGCAATGCGTTCCTTGTAGCGCAGGTGGGCGCCGAGTTGCTGGGCGAGGAACAGCGCGGCGACGAACACCGCTGTCGCGGCGTGCGATCCAGCGTCGAAATTCGACCATTGCGGATGCGCGAGCCGGCCAAGCATGGCTCTTGCGAGCGCGAAATCGTGCGCGCGGAAAAATACCCAGGCCAGGCAGACGAGGTGAAACGTCACGAGTACTCGAAGCGCAGCCGCGAACGGATTGTCGACGTTCCATGGACGCCAGCGCGAAAGCAACACGCGCTCGCCGGCGAGATATGCGCCGTGCAGTCCGCCCCATATCACGAAATTCCAGCTCGCGCCGTGCCAGAGGCCGCCAAGGAGCATCGTGGTCATGAGATTGGCGTAGGTGCGCGCCGCGCCGTTGCGGTTGCCGCCGAGCGGGATGTACAGGTAGTCGCGCAGCCAGCGCGACAGCGTCATGTGCCAGCGCCGCCAGAAATCCTGGATGCCCTGCGCGGCGTACGGATAGTTGAAGTTCGGCGGAAAGCGGATGCCGAGCAGCAACGCGCAACCGATCGCGATGTCTGTATAGCCGGAGAAGTCGCAGTAGATCTGGAACGCGAATGCGTAGACCGCGAACAAGCAATCCCAGAAGCCGTGCGAGGCTGGGTTGTCGAATACTGCGTCGGCGATGGGCGCGAGGTTGTCGGCGACGACGACCTTTTTCACATAGCCGAACGCGATCAGGACGAGCGCTCGCTTGACGTCGGAGAAGTCGATGCGCTGGTCGCCGTCGAGTTCGGCGAGGAATTCGCGCGCGCGGACGATCGGACCGGCCTCGATCTGCGGGAAGAACGCGACGGCGAGCGCGTAGTCGAGCAGGTTTTTGCGCGGCGGCAGTTCGCGGCGGTAGACGTCGATCGTATAGGACAGGCTCTGGAACGTGTAGAACGAGATGCCGACCGGCAGCAGCAGGTCGATCGGCGTGACGTGCATCGCGCTGCCGAGCGCGGTGGATGCGTCGTTGAACGTGTCGATGAGCCAGTTCGCGTATTTGAAGATCGCGAGAAAGCCGAGGTTGACGACCACGCTGAGCGCGACGAGGCGGCGCGGGTTGCGCGTGACCGGCATGCGCAGGCCGATCGCGTAGTCGACCAGCGTCGAAAACCAGACCAGGAACAAGTAGTGCCACTGCCACTGGCCGTAGAAGTAGTAGCTCGCCGCGAGCAGCATGAGCTTCTGCGCGAGCGGCCAGCGGCGCAGCGTCTGGTTCAGCGCGAGGACGACGACGAAGAAGACGACAAAATGGAAGGAATTGAACAGCATCGACGCTCAGGGCTTGCGTGGTCGTGGATTGTACGAAAGCAATCGTTGCCAAGGCGCGATATCCGTCGCGGTGTTTCGGCAAGACATGCTTGCGGACTGCGCCGGTTGCGCAGTTCGCGCATCGCATGCCCGGGTCAGGAGACGGACTAGGCGGCAGAGGTCGCTGCCTGCGTCCCGGTTGCGTGCATACGCGCAAGCACGCGCTCGATGCGCTCGCGCGTGGGCGCGCGCAGCAGCGCGGCGGAGTGCTTGCGCAATTGCTCGCGATCGAGCGCGCCGATCGCTTCGCGCACTTCGAGCAGCACGCCCGGGTGCATGCTGAAGTCGGTCAGGCCGAGCGCGAGCAGCAGCGCGGTGTAGCGGCGGTCGCCGGCCATTTCTCCGCACAGCGAGACGCGTTTTCCGGCGCGCTGCGCGATGGCGATCGTCTGCGCGAGCAGCTTGAGCACGGCCGGGTGCAGCGGGTCGTAGAGATTGGCGAGGTGGTCGTTGTTGCGGTCGACGGCGAGCGTGTACTGCACGAGGTCGTTGGTGCCGATCGCGATGAAGTCGAGTTCGCGGATCATGGTCGGCAGCGCGATCGCCGCAGCGGGAACTTCGATCATCGCGCCGAGTTCGACGTTGTCGGCAATCTCGTGGCCTGCCGTGCGCAGGTCGCGCGCGCAGTCGAGCAGCAGCCGGCGCATTTCGAGCATTTCCTCGGCGGCGCAGACCATCGGCACGAGGATGCGCACCGGTCCGTAGGCGGAGGCGCGCAGGATCGCGCGCAGCTGCGAGCGCATGAGTTGCGGATGGCGCAGCGACAAGCGCACGCCGCGCACGCCCAGCGCCGGGTTTTCCTCGTCGTCGAGGACGAGACCGCTGCTGTCGGCCTTGTCGGCGCCGAGGTCGAGCGTGCGGATCGTTACCGGCAGGCCGCTCATGCCGAGCACGACTTCGCGGTAGGCCTGGTATTGCTCGTCTTCGTCGGGCAGCTCGCGGCGCTGCAGGAACAGGAATTCGGTGCGGTACAGGCCGATGCCGGCGGCGCCGCTCGCTCGCGCCTGCGCGATGTCGGCGGCCGACTCGGCGTTGGCGTGCAACGCGATCGCGACGCCGTCGCGCGTGCGTGTGTCGCGGTCGGCGAGCAGGGCGAGTTGCTTGCTGCGTTGAAGGCTCTCGCGCTGCCAGGTGCGATAGCGTGCGAGATCGGTCGAGGCAGGATGGACGATGACCTCGCCGCTTTCGCCGTCGATGAGGATGAGGTCATCGTCGCCGATCGCGCCGAGCGCATCGTGCGCGGCCACGATCATCGGCAGGTGCAGCGAGCGCGCGAGGATCGCGCCGTGCGAAACACGGCTGCCCGAGCTGAGCACGACACCGAGCACGCCCAATTCGGCGAGCGGCACGAGTTCGGACGGCGCGACGGTGTCGCTGACGAGGATCTCGCCGACGCGGGAGGCGAGCTTGCGCTCCTCGGTGCTCGACTCGCGCTGCAAGCCGGCCTGCACGCGCGCGATGACGTGCTCGACGTCTTCCTTGCGGCTGCGCAGGTAGGGATCGTCCATCGCCTCGAACACGGCGACGAGGCGGTCGCGCTGCATCTTGAGCGCGGCGCTGGCGCGATAGCGGCCCTGCCGGATCAGGTCGTAGATGCCGCTGGTGAGTTCGCGGTCGGCGAGCATGAGACTGTGCGCGTCGATGAACTCGGCGACTTCACGCGCCAACGTGCCGTGCAGCTTCTCGCGCAGCAACGACAACTCGTCGCGTGCGATCTCGATGGCGCGCTTGAGGCGTTCGATTTCGGCATCGATCTCGTCCTCTGGCAACGGGCGCTCATCGACGAGATAACGGCTGGGATGCTCCAGTCGCGCACGACCCAAGGCCATGCCGCGGGATGCGCCGGTGCCGGACAGTACGAGTCGCACGTTTCAGGTTTCCTGGCCGGGTTCGCCGCGGCGGCGAGTCGCCGCGGCGCATTCTTCCATCGCTTTCGCTATTGCCCCTCGTCGAACTTGCGCTCGAATAGGTCAATCATCGCCGCCATTGCGTCGGCCTCGTCCGGACCGTCGGTGCGCAGGGTGAGCGGCGAGCCCAGGCCGGCGGCGAGCATCATCACGCCCATGATGCTTTTCGCGTTGACCTCGCGGCCGCGGCAGACGAGGAACGCGCTGGACTGGTAGGCATGCAGCGCCTGCACGAGCTTGGCCGACGCGCGCGCGTGCAGGCCGAGTTTGTTGCTGATGACGATGTCCTTTTCGAGCATGGGATGCCTGGTTGCAGGGGTGTTGTTCGGTACGTCAGTGCGGCGTGTCGACGACGATCCCGCCTCGGCCGCCGTTCGCCGCGGTCTGCGCGAGCTCGTCGAGCGACTGTTCGGGATAGTTGAGGACACGCAGCAGCATCGGCAGGTTCAATCCCGACACGCAATGCATGCGCACGCCGAGGTCGGGCAGGCGCTGCGCGATGTTGCAGGGCGTGGCGCCGTAGAGGTCGGAGAGCACGAGCACGCCCTCGCCCTGATCGAGTTCGCGCGCGTTGGCGGCGGCGGCGCGCAGCATCTGGTCGGGATCGGCGTTGGCCGCGATTTCCTGCACGTCGATCGGCAGCGGCAGGCGGCCGAGCACGTGGCGCGCCGCGCTGACCAGCGCCGCGCCCATCGACTCGTGAGTCATCAACAATACTCCGACGCTCATTTCCTCTGTTCCGTCATGCCAGTTCCCGATGATAGGTCAGCACCTGTGCCTCGCCGTCACGGAAGCGTTCGGCGAGCCGCTCGGCGAGGTAGACCGAACGGTGCCGGCCGCCGGTGCAGCCGATGCAGATCGTCACGTAGCTGCGCCCATCGGTGTCGAGACGCGGCAGCCAGCGTGCAAGGAGGGCGTGCACATCGTCGGCATAGGCGACGACGTCGGCCTGCGCTTCGAGCCAGTCGCGCACGGGCGCGTCCTTGCCCGACAGCGGGCGCAATTGCGCGTCCCAGTGCGGGTTGGGCAGGCCGCGCGCATCGAACAGGAAATCCGCCTCCGGCGGCACGCCGCGGCGATAGGCGAAGGACTCGAACAGCAGCGTCATCGAGCCCGGCGCCAGATCCATCTCGCGGATGACGAGTCGGCGCAGCTGGTGCACGTTGAAGTCGCTGGTGTCGACGACGCGATCGGCGAGTGCGACCAGCGGACGCAGCAGACGCCGTTCCTCGGCGAGCGCCTCGGCAAGGCTGAGGCCCTGTTCGGACAGCGGATGGCGACGCCGCGTCTCGGCGTAACGCTTGATGAGCACGTCGTCGCGTGCGTCGAGAAAGACGAGGCGATAGGCGACGCCGAGTCGCGCCAGCTCGCCGAGCACCTGCGGCAGGCGGTCGCGGTGTTCGGCGCGGTTGCGCACGTCGACGCCGACGGCGAGCTTGCCCGGCGTGCCGGCCTCGACGAGTGCAGGAATCAGCGCGGCGGGCAGGTTGTCGACGCAGTAGTAGCCGAGATCCTCCAGCGTGCGCAGCGCGACACTCTTGCCGGAGCCGGACAGGCCGCTGACGAGGATCAGCTGGTGCGCATTCTCGCGCGCCGGCGTGGCAGCGCCTGTCACCATGGCGGGAGGCGGCGCATCTGGTGCGCCTGGCGGTCGATGAAGGTCTGCGCCGGATCGAAACCCTTGCTCTTGAGCATGTGGCTGCGCACCGCGGCCTCGCAGAGCACGGCGATGTTGCGGCCCGGCGCGACCGGAATGACGATCTGCGGCACGTGCACGTCGAGCACCTCGCGATAGCCGACGTCGCCGGTGAGGCGTTTCATCGGGTCGCTCGGCGCATCGAGCTTCTGCGGCTGCAGGTGCACGATCAGACGCAGGTACTTGGACGGCTTTACGGCCGTATGGCCGAACATCTCGCGCACGTTGAGCACGCCCAGGCCACGCACCTCGAGCAGGTCGCGCAGCATTTCCGGGCAGGTGCCGTCGATCACGTCCGGCGCGATCAGCGTGAACTCGGGCGCGTCGTCGGCGACGAGGCGATGGCCGCGCGTGAGCAGTTCCAGCGCGAGTTCGCTCTTGCCGGTGCCGCTTTCGCCGGTGATGAGCACGCCGATCGAGTAGACCTCCATGAGCACGCCGTGCAGCGTGACCTGGCGCGCGAGCATGCGCGCGAGCTGATAGTGCAGGTAGGTCAGCAGTTCGTGGCCGCGCTTGGGGCTGATCCACAGCGGCGTGTTGGTTTCCTCGGCGGCCTCGCGCAGGTCGGAGGGGATCGCCTGATCCTTGGTCACCAGCAGCGCGGTCGGCTGCGAGGCGAAGATCTTCTGCACCGTTTCCCAGCGCTGGCGCGACTCCAGGCCGTCGAGGTACTTGAGTTCCTCGGTGCCGATGATCTGCACCTTGTTCGGATAGATGACGTTGAGATAGCCGACAGCCGACGGCCGGCGTTCCATCTTCGTGTCGATCTCGATCGCGCGGTTTTCGCCGCGCATGCCGGCGATCCAGCGCAGGCCGAAGCGTGCGCCGATCGCGTCGAACAGCTGGCGTGCGGTCAACCGGTCCATGCGGAAAAAGGGTCTTGCTGCCTGCAGCGAATGCTGCGGGTGCAGTGTAGCGCAGGTCTTCGCTGCGACCGGCTAGCCGCGCAGGGCGCCGCGCAGCGTGGCGAGCAGGGCATCCGCGTCGGGCGCGTCGCGCAGGGCCGTGGTCACGCCGGCGTCGGAAAACAGCTCGGCGAGTTCGGCGAGGAGCTTCAGATGCTGGTCGGTGAAATGCGCGGGCACGAGCAGGGCGGCGACGAGGTCGACCGGCACGCCGTCGTCGGCGCCGAAGTCCACCGGATGCGCCAGTCGCACGAAGGCCGCGCTGGCGTGCTCGACCGCGCTGCTGCGCCCGTGCGGGATCGCCACGCCATGGCCGAGGCCGGTGCCGCCAAGTCGCTCGCGCGAACGCAGCGCGTCGCGCGCCACGGCGGCACTGGCGCCGTCGGCGAGCAGGTCGCCGAGGCGGTCGAGGACGTCGTTCTTGTCTCGGGCCGAAAGGTCCGTTCGCACCCGCTCCGCGGGCAGCAGGTCAAGGAAGGGCATATGCAGCGCGCAACCGATGCAGCGGACAAGCCCAAGAGTCTAGCCGACTGCCGGGGAAAATGGCCGGGAATCATTTTCAATGTCGCGCAGGCGACGGTCCGAAGGGGTGCCGTCAGGGACGGCTTAACAAGAAATCGCCCGCCCAGCGCTGTGGCAGGGCGGGCGAATGAGAGGAGATGACAAGCCGGATCGCGCGATACATCGCACGCGACCCGCGGGATTCATTCGTAGCGCGCCGCCCTCACGGCATCCGCGTGATGGTCGGTGAGCTTTTCCTTGTGCTTGCGCAGTTGCGTTTCGACCTTGTCGACGAGCGCGTCGATCGCCGCGTACATGTCCGGCGCGGTGGCGTCGGCGTGCAGGGTCTTGCCGGAAAGTAGCAACGTGACTTCGGCCTTGTGCAGGAGTTTTTCGACACCGAGGACGACGGAGACGTCGTGGCAGTGGTCGTGGACGCGCGTGACGCGTTCGAACTTGGCTTGCGCGTAGTCGCGCAGCGCCGGAGTGACTTCAACCTGGTGGCCTTTCACGTTGATCTGCATGGCTGTGTACCTCGAATGCGGCAGCGCATGGGCTGCCAATCGAACAAGCCGCGACATGCGCCGTGCGGCGACGCGCGGTCCACAGGTTTCGACAGGCTTTTTCGGGCGGGGTTCCCTCCGGATCGTGGTGTGCACAACGAGTGACGCGCGGCGCCGCAGTGACCGGTCACCGTACGCCAAGGCGGCTGCGGTCGTTCGACGACGGAATATTCATGGCTTCCCGGTATTTGGCGACGGTGCGCCGCGCGACGTTGATGCCGCGACGATTCAGTTCGAGCGCGAGGCCCTGGTCGGACAATGGGCTGCTCGCCTGCTCTTCGCCGATGAGCTTGCGGATCATCGCCTGCACGGCGGTCGCCGAGGCCGCGCCGCCATCGGACGTGGTTACGCCGCTGGAAAAGAAGTGCTTGAACTCGAACGTCCCACGCGGCGTGTGCAGATACTTGCGCGTGGTCACGCGGCTGATCGTGGATTCGTGCATGCCCACTTCCTCGGCGACGTCCTTGAGCACGAGCGGGCGCATGCCTTCCGGGCCGAATTCGAGAAAAGCTTCTTGCGCGCGCACGATCGAGCGCGCGACCTTGAGCATCGTTTCCGCGCGCGTCTTCAGGCTCTTGATGAGCCAGCGCGCTTCCTGCAATTGTCCCTTGAGGTAGTTCGCGTCCTCGCGGCGCGCCTTGGCGATGAGCCCGGCGTAGTGTTCGTTGATCGACAGTCGCGGCTGGCAGTCGCCCGCGAGGACGACATGCCAGCGGCCGCTGATCTTGCGCGCGTAGGCATCCGGCGCGACGTATTCCGCACCCGCCGCGACGTGCCCGGCGCCGGGCTTGGGCGACAGCGAGCGCACCAGCGCCAGCGCACGATCGAACTCTTCCGGCTCGGCATGCAGCAGCTGGCACAGCTGCGCGCGGTCCTTGCGCGCGAGCGCTTCCAGGTGCTCGCGCACGATCATGCGCGCGAGCGCGAGGCCGGGCGTATCGGCGTCGAACGCGCCGAGCTGCACGCCGAGGCATTCCGCAAGCGTGCGGCTGCCGACGCCGATCGGGTCGAACTGCTGCACGCGGCGGCGCACGGCTTCGATCTCCGCGGCATCGACCGCGTACAGCGGCGCGAGCGCGGCGACGAGCGCATCGTCATCCTCGACGAGGTAGCCATCGTCGTCGATCGCATCGATGAGGGCGACGCCGATGGCGCGGTCGCGCGCCGGCATCGAGGTGAGGTTGAGTTGCCAGAGCAGGTGATCGCGCAGGTCTTCCGGTGCGGCGTCCTGCGGCGCGCCCTCGTCGTCGGCGTTGCCGCCGGTGCTGCGATAGTCGCTGTGTTCGAGGTCGAGCGGCTCGTCGTGCGTGTCGTCGAAGGTGTCTTCGCCGCTTGCGGCTGCATCTTCCGCGTTCGCTTCGGCGCGCTCCTCGGGAACGTCCTCGTCGGGCGCTTCTTCCTGTTCGAGCAGCGGATTGGCTTCGAGCGCCGCGTTGAGTTCGAGCTCGAGTTCCGGGCGCGACAGCTGCAGCAGGCGAATCGCCTGCTGGAGTTGCGGCGTCAGCGCCAGGGATTGGCCGAGCCGGAGTTGGAGGGCGGGTTTCATGCGGCGCGAGCTTTTATGTTCAGCTTCATCCTAACGCCAAAGCGCGTGCGAAAGCAGCACCTTGCGCAGGGCCGCCGGCGGCGCCTTCGTATTTCGGCTACATGCGGAATTCGCGGCCGAGATAGACCTCGCGGACGGCGTCGTTGGCGAGGATTTCGGCCGGCGTGCCCTGGGCCAGCACGGCGCCGTCGCTCATGATGTAGGCGCGCTCGCAGATGCCGAGCGTTTCGCGCACGTTGTGGTCGGTGATGAGGATGCCGATGCCGCGAGACTTGAGCTGCCGGACGATGCGCTGGATGTCGACGACGGAAATCGGGTCGATGCCCGCGAACGGCTCGTCGAGCAGCATGTAGCGCGGCTTGGCTGCGAGCGCGCGGGCGATTTCCACGCGCCGGCGCTCGCCGCCGGACAAGCTGACGCCCTTCTGCGCGGCGATGTGGCCGATCTGCAGGTCGTCGAGCAGGCCTTCCAGTTCCTTTTCGCGGCCTGGTGCGTCGAGGTCGTCGCGCAGCTCGAGGATGGCGAGGATGTTGTCGGCCACCGACAGGCGCCGGAACACCGAGGGCTCCTGCGGCAGGTAGCCGACGCCGAGCCGCGCGCGCGCGTGCATCGGCAGCGTCGTCACGTCGGTCTTGTCGATGCGGATCGTGCCTTCGTCGACGGCGACGAGACCGACGATCATGTAGAACGAGGTCGTCTTGCCGGCACCGTTCGGACCGAGCAGGCCGACGATTTCGCCTTGCTTGAGCGAGAACGAGAAATCCCGCACGACGGCGCGTCCGCGGAAACTCTTGCGCAGGCCGGACGCGCTCAGCATCAGGCGCCGCCGTCCGCTTTCTTCGGCGCGTCCGCCTTCGGCGCATCGCCGGCAGGCTTTGCGGCCGGTTTCGCCTTCGGCTGGATGACGATATGCACGGGGGCGCTGCCGTTGAGGTTGCCGCTTTCCATCTCGCCGGTTTCGGTGTTGTAGACCATGTGCTCGCCGTGGAACTCGCTGCGGCCCTGGCGCACGACGCTGACATTGCCGTCGAGCACGGCGACGGAAGTGTCGGCGTTGTAGTCGATCTTGTCGGCGTTGCTGGTGACGAGGTCACCGTCGTTGCCGATCTCCTCGAGATGCGCGGGCTTGCCGGTGAGGATCACGCGCTGGACTTCGTTGGAGACGTCGTTGCCGTTCGCGTCCTTCGCGCCGTCGGGATGCTGGTAGAGCGTGGCCTGCGCCGCGTTCGCCTTCATCGTGCCGCGGACCATGCGCACGTTGCCGGTGAGGACTGTCACGCCCGCGGCTTTCGCCGAGCCTTGCACGGTCTTGGAGTGGTCGGCGCGGATGTCCATTGCCTGATCGCGGTCGCCCGTGCGCGCGAGCGCGCACGGCGCAGCGAACAGCGCGGCCAAAGCGAGTGCGACGGCTTCAATGCGCGGCCGGGCGGCGCTCGGACTTGGGTTGCAGGATGGCATGGACGTCCGCGAGCAGTTCGAGGGATTTTTCATTGAGATCGCCGCGCATTCCGGTGCCGTTGAGTATAGAGCCCGGCTCGGTGATCGTGACTGGCGTGTCGGCCGCGATCTTCTTGTCCTTCGGCCATGCGGTCATGTTGCTGGTGACGATGTCGACGGGGCCGCTCTGTTCGTCCGCCGCGCGATGCAGTTCGACATGGCCCTGCAGCTTCATGAGATCGCCTTCCTTGTCGACCCAGGCCGCATCGGACTTGCCCGTCCACGGCTTGCCGGCGCCGTCGACGAGCAGGTAGTCGGGCGTGGTCACGTAGATCGAGCCGTCGGTGTCGCCGCGCCGCGCGAGCGCGGGGCCGCTGACCTGGAAGGTGCGGTTGCCTTCGGAGTCGAGCGCGTCGAGCGTGAAGTCGGTCAGCGTGTAGTCCGAGCGCGGCGGCCCGGCGAAGGTCTGCGCGTTGGTGCGGTCGCGCGTGAGCCAGACGAGATACTGCGTGCCGAGCGCGAGCACGGCGAGGACGGCGACGACGAGCCAGTAGCGGCGTTCCACGTCGAACCTTCAGCGCAGGAACGCGGCGAGCTCGGCGTCCGCCTTGCCTTGCGCGGCGAGCAGCAGGTCGCAGACCTCGCGCGCAGCGCCGTCGCCGCCGGCCAGGCGCGTGCGCCAGTGCGCGTGCGCGCGCACCCAAGGGTGCGCGTTGGCGACCGCGACGGCGAGGCCGGCGGCGCGCATTGGCGCGAGGTCGGGCAGGTCGTCGCCGGTGTAGGCGACCTGCTCGGGCGACAGGTGCAACGCGTCGACGAGTTGCGCGAGGCAGGCGCGCTTGTCCTTCTGGTCCTGGTAGACGTGGGCAACGCCGAGCTCGGCCATGCGTTCGGTGACGACGTTGCTCATCCGCGCGGTGATGATGGCGACTTCGATGCCGTTGGCGAGCAGGCGCTTGAAGCCGAGGCCGTCGTGGACGTGGAAGGCCTTGATCTCGTGGCCGTCGGCCGCGTAGACGAGCTTGCCGTCGGTGAGCACGCCATCGACGTCGAAGACGGCGAGCTTGATGCGCGCGGCGCGGTCGCGGATGTCGGCGGGAAGGTCGTTGGGGAGCATCGGCGAAGGATCGCGATCGTGGTGGAAAGGAAACGGAAGTGCGCGCGGAACGGCGGATTGTCGTCCGCCGATTCCCAACCCCGGCTGTCTCGCGCCGCGCGGTCAGACCACGCGGGCGCGCAGCAGGTCGTGGATGTTGAGGGCGCCGACGACGCGGTTGTCGGTGTCGACGACGAGCAGGGCGTGGATCTTGTGCGCCTCCATGAGCTGCGCGGCCTCGACGGCGAGCTTGTCGGCGCCGATCGTCTTCGGCTGCGCGGTCATCAGGCGCGTCACCGGCGTCGTGCGCAGGTCGATGTCGCCATCGTCGACGGCGCGGCGCAGGTCGCCGTCGGTGAACACGCCGGCTAGGCGTCCGTCGGCGTCGAGGATCGCGGTCATGCCCAGACCCTTGCGCGTCATCTCGAAGAGCGCCTCGCTCATCGACGCGGCGGCGCCGACCGCCGGAACCTGTTCGCCGGTGTGCATGACGTCGGAAATCTTGAGCAGCAGCTGGCGGCCGAGGCTGCCGGCCGGGTGCGAGCGCGCGAAGTCCTCGTCGGTGAAGCCGCGCGCCTCCATGAGCGCGATCGCGAGCGCGTCGCCCATGACCAGCGCCGCGGTCGTGCTCGAGGTCGGCGCGAGATCGAGCGGGCAGGCTTCGGCCGGCACGCTGGTGTCCAGATGCACATCGGCCAGGCGCGCGAGCGAGGATTCCGGGTTGCCGGTCATCGCGATGAGCGAGATGCCCTGGCGCTTGATCAGCGGCAGGATCATGAGCAACTCGTCGGTCTCGCCGGAATTGGACAGTGCGAGCACGACGTCCTTCTGCGTGATCATGCCGAGGTCGCCGTGGCTGGCCTCTCCCGGATGCACGAAGAACGCCGGCGTGCCGGTGGAGGCCATCGTCGCGGCGATCTTGCGCGCGATATGCCCGGACTTGCCCATCCCGGAGACGACGACGCGGCCGGCGCACTCGAACATGAGCTGGCAGGCGCGCAGGAAGTCGGCGTCGATGCGGTCGTGCAGTGCCTCGATCGCGCGCGCTTCGGTGGCGATGACGGCCTGCGCGCTGCGCATCAGGGCGCTGGCGTCGAGCAGTGGATGGCTGATCGCGCGCGCGGCCAGGGTCTGTGCGTTCATGTCGGTGGAAACCAGCGTCGCCGCTGTGCGGAACACGTCCATTTTTCTGCGCCGCCCGAATTTGAGTACCATCGGCGTCCCTCGATTGTAACTTTTTTCCCCGGCGGCCCGTCGCGCCCGGTCGTCCAAGGACGGCGCGGATGGCCCGTCCGTCGCAGCCATGGCCGCGACTTTCCCCAGGAAACGCAGAAAATGGACAGTTCCGTCATCCACCATCTCATCCAGCAGGGCTTGCCCGGCGCGCGCGTGGACGTGCGCGGCGAGGACGGCGTGCACTTCGAGGCGACCGTGGTCAGCCCCGATTTCGCCGGCAAGCTGCCGCTGGCGCGGCACCGTATGGTCTACGCGACGCTCGGCGACCTCATGGGCGGCGCGATCCACGCCCTCTCGCTGCGCACGCTGACGCCGGAAGAAGCCGCGCGCGGCTGAATCGTTTTTCCGTGGCGGCGCGCGCCGCCACGCACATCGGACATTCACTCGGAGCGGCACCGCATGGACGGCGGCATCAGACGGGAACCCAACGTGGCGAAAATCCTCATCAACGGCGGCCAGCCGCTCAACGGCGACGTGACCATCTCCGGCGCCAAGAACGCGGTACTGCCGATCCTCGCGGCGACCCTGCTCGCCGACGGCCCGGTCACGATCGGCAACGTGCCGCACCTGCACGACGTGACCACCACGATGGAACTGCTCGGCCAGATGGGCGTGGAACTGGTCATCGACGAGCGCATGAAGATCCACGTCGACCCGCGCCCGGCCAAGCGCTATTTCGCGCCCTACGATCTCGTCAAGACGATGCGCGCGTCGATCCTCGTGCTCGGTCCGCTGGTCGCGCGCTTCGGCGAGGCCGTCGTCTCGCTGCCCGGCGGCTGCGCGATCGGCTCGCGCCCGGTCGACCTGCACCTCAAGGGCCTGCAGGCGCTCGGCGCCGACGTCACGGTCGAGAACGGTTACATCAAGGCCTACGCCAAGCGCCTCAAGGGCGCGCGCATCAATCTCGACCTGGTTACCGTGACCGGAACCGAGAACCTCATGATGGCGGCCGCGCTCGCGCAGGGCACGACGATCATCGAGAACGCCGCGCAGGAACCCGAGGTCGTCGACCTCGCCAACTGCCTCAACGCAATGGGCGCCAAGGTCGAAGGCGCCGGCACCGCCACGCTCGTCATCGAAGGCGTCGAGCGCCTGTCCGGCACGAGCTACGACGTGCTGCCCGACCGCATCGAAACCGGCACCTTCCTCGTCGCCGGCGCGATCACCGGCGGCAAGGTCATGGCCAAGCACGCGCGGCCGAAAACGCTCGACGCCGTGCTCGCCAAGCTCGAGGAAGCCGGCGCACACCTCAACATGGGCGAGGACTGGATCGAACTGGACATGCAGGGCCGCCGCCCGAAGGCGGTCAACGTGACGACCGCGCCGTATCCCGCGTTCCCGACCGACATGCAGGCGCAGTTCACCGCGCTCAACTGCGTCGCCGAAGGCGTCGGCATCATCACCGAAACCGTGTTCGAGAACCGCTTCATGCATGCGCTCGAACTGCAGCGCCTGGGCGCCGACATCCAGCTCGAAGGCAATGCCGCGATCATCAAGGGCGTGCCGAAGATGTCCGGCGCGCCGATGATGGCGACCGACCTGCGCGCGTCCGCCTCGCTCGTGCTCGCCGGCCTCGTCGCCCACGGCGACACCCAGATCGACCGCATCTATCACATCGACCGCGGCTACGAGAACATCGAGGAAAAGCTCGGCGGGCTCGGCGCGCAGATCCGGCGCTTGCCGGGGTAAGGCGGGGCGTCAGCGCGTCGGCGCCGACAACAGCTTGAGCGTCACCGTCTCGCCTTTGCCGTCGACCTGCTCGATCTGCACGGGCAGCCAGCCGAGCGATGGTGCGAACCAGCTGCGCGCGACGCGGCGGCGGTTGTCCTTGCCGCTGCTTTCGCGTTGCATGCGGACGGTGTCGTAGCGGCCGGCGGGAACATCCAGCGCTTCGCTGCCGTCGCGCGCGTATTGCATGTCCTCGATGCGGTCCATGACCGCGACCTTGTAGGCGAACGTCGTCGCGCCGCGGATGAGGTCGGCGGCGAGGCCGAGCGTCACGCTCTGGCGGTCGATGAGGCCGGGCGCGGTCGCGTAGCGGAAATCCTTGCCACCTTCGCTGACGCGGACTTCCCCCGCCTTCCAGTCGAAATCGGCATGGCGCGTGCGCTGCTTGAATGCACCTTCCTGCTTGTAGTCGTAAGTCAATGCTTCCGGCCTGCCGTCCTTCCAGCGGAAGCGCGAGGTTTCGACGATGTGGATGCCGGCGAGCTTGGCCAGCCCCGACGTGCCGCGCGTTTCGCTGCGCAGGGTCCAGGTGCCGTCGCCGGCATCGCGCAGGTCGAGCGTGGTGCGGCCGATATCGTCGCCGTTGCGAAGCGTCGCGTATTCGGCGTGGAAGGGTTTCACTTCGTTGTCCGCCGCGGCAGCAGGCAGCGCGATGGCGAGATTAAAGGCGAAGGCGACAATCAGGTGTTTCATCGGAGCTTTGGTTCAGGCGAAAGAGCGGCGAGTGTCCGCGCGCGCGGCTGAACATTCGCGGACGCGTTCGGCTACGGATGGAGCTGGCCGTCCGCAGCCAGTCGCAGCGGCTCCGCGAGCGGAGCGCCGTCGAAGGCGATGCCGTCCGCATTCAAGGCGATGCGGCGCGCGGCGAGCAACGCGAGTGTCGCGACCAGCAACTGGTGCTCGTGTGGCAGCAGCCTCGCCGCGAGCGACGCGGGCGTGTCGCCGTCGCGCGTTTCGACGCGGACCTGCGCGATCACCGGACCGCCATCGAGTTCGCCGGTGACGAAATGCATGCTCGCACCGTGTGCGCGATCGCCCGCGTCGAGCGCGCGCGCATGCGTTCGCAAGCCGGGATATTTCGGCAGCAGCGAGGGATGGATGTTGACCATGCGCCCACGCCATGGCGCGATCGCGGCGTCGTCGAGGATGCGCATGAAGCCGGCGAGAACGATCAGCTCCGGCTGGGCTGCGACGATGCGCGAGAACAGGTCGGCATCGTAGGCGGCGCGGGTCGCGTAACCCGCAGGATCGAGCGCGAGGGTCGCGATGCCGGCTTCCTCCGCGCGGCGCAATGCCGGCGCGTGCGACTTGTCACTGGCGACGAGGGCGAAATCGACCGGCAGCACACCGTCATTGCGCGCGTCGATCAGGGCCTGCAGGTTCGAGCCGCGCCCGGAGACGAGGACGGCGATGCGCAGGCGCGACGGCGCGCTCACGCGATGCGCACGCGCTCGCCACCGTGGGCAGCTTCGACCGCGCCGATCGTCCACGCGGGCAGGCCGAGGCCTTCGAGCGCGTCGATGGCGTGGCCGGCCTGGTCGCGGCGCACGATGAGCACGTAGCCGATGCCGCAGTTGAACGTGCGCAGCATCTCGTCGCGCGCGACGTTGCCTTCGCGTTGCAGCCAGTCGAACAGCGGCGGCCATTTCCAGGCGCTGCCGTCGAGCGCGATGCCGAGATGTTCGGGCACGACGCGGATGATGTTTTCCCTGAGCCCGCCGCCGGTGATGTGGGCCATGCCGCGCACCGGCATCTGCTTGAGCAGGGCGAGGATGGGCTTGACGTAGATTGTGGTTGGCGCGAGCAGCGCGTCGGCGAGCTTGATGCCGCCGACGTCGAGGTCGAAAGGATTGCCGGCGCGCGCGACGATCTTGCGGATCAGCGAATAGCCATTGGAATGCGCGCCGCTCGAAGCGATGCCGACGATCGCATCGCCCGCCTCGATGAGCGAACCGTCGACGAGCGCGGATTTCTCGACCGCACCGACGGTGAAGCCGGCGAGGTCGTATTCGCCGGGCGGATACATGTCCGGCATTTCCGCGGTTTCGCCGCCGATCAGTGCGCAACCGGCGAGTTCGCAACCTTTCGCGATGCCGCCGACGACGGATACGGTGGTGTCGACATCGAGCTTGCCGGTGGCGAAGTAGTCGAGGAAGAACAGCGGCTCGGCGCCCTGCACGAGCACGTCGTTGACGCACATGCCGACGAGGTCGATGCCGATCGTGTCGTGGCGGCCGAGCACCTGCGCGAGCTTGAGCTTGGTGCCGACGCCGTCGGTGCCGGAAACGAGCACGGGCTCGCGGTAGCGTCCGCCGAGTTCGAACAGCGCGCCGAAGCCGCCGAGGCCGGCCATGACTTCGGGCCGGAACGTACGCTTGACCAGCGGCTTGATGCGTTCGACGACTTCGTTGCCCGCGTCGATGTCGACGCCGGCGGCGCGGTAGTTCAGGGATTCGGGTTGCGTGGACATGGCGTCACGTGCCGTTCGCGGCCGGTGATTCTAGCATTCGGGCCGCCTCGCACGATCGCGCCGAATTGGACGCCATGCCGCGCTTTGGGCAGACTTGCCGCACCCCTGCCGTCATCGGACGATGCCCGTGCGACCGTTGCGCCTGCTGCCGCTGTTCCTTCTCGTTCTTGCGACCGTTTTCGCGCAGCCGGCTTCCGCGGCGCCGACGGCCTATACCGGCAGCGCGCCGGTCAATTCGCAGGACGATGACGAACGCGCCGCCGCGCTCAAGACCGCGCTGGCCAATGTCGTCATCGAACAGACCGGCGACGCCGGCATCCTCGCCCGCGCCGATGTGGCCAAGGCCGTCACCCAGGCCAGCCGCTACGTCCTGCAATACAGCTATCGCGCGGATGCGGGCAGCAACGCGCCGCTCACTTTGGTCGCGCAGTTCGACAGCGCGGCGGTCGACGCGATGCTAACGCGCCTGGGCCTGCGCGAGGAGACCCAGCCTGCCGCCGCGGTCGATGCGACGAGCGAAGCGAGCGTCTGGATCGGCGGCGTGCGCAACGCCGACGACTGGCTGCGCGTGGCCGGCTACCTCGCGCGCAACAATTTCGTGCGGTCCAGCCGCCCGCTCGAGGCGCGTGGCGACGCCGTGCTCATGCGCCTGACGCTGGCCAGCGATGTGCAGCGTTTCCTCGACGCCGTGGCCGCCGAACGCACGCTTGCGATCGAAAGCCGCGACAGTGTCTCCGGCGATGCCGAAGCGCGGCTGGTGCTGACGCCGTGAACGCATGCTGCGCCATTTGCCCAACCTGATCACGGCGCTGCGCATCGCGCTGGTCGTTCCGCTGTGCCTGCTCATCCTCGCGCAGCGCTGGCCACTGGCGCTCGCCGTGGCTGCGCTCGCCGGCGTCAGCGATGCGCTCGACGGCCTGCTCGCCAAGCGTTTCGGCTGGCAAAGCTGGATCGGCGGCATGCTCGATCCGATCGCCGACAAGCTGCTGCTCACGGCCGCGTTCGTCACCCTCGCGATCGTCGGTGCGATTCCCGCATGGCTTACCGCGCTCATCGTCGGACGCGACCTCGTCATCGTCGCCGGCGCGATCGCCTACCACGCGTTGATCGGCCGCTTCGACGCCGCCCCGACGCGCCTGTCGAAATGGACGACGGTGGTGCAGATCGTGTTCGTGCTCTACGAACTGCAACGTCTCGCCGGCTGGTTGCCCGAGGCGGATGGATTGAACGATGCGTTGATCGTGCTGACCGCCGCGCTCACGCTCGCCAGCGGCGTGCACTACGTCATCGTCTGGGGTCGCCGCGCAGAAGCGCAACGAAGGAGACCGACTTGAACGAACCCTTGCAGCAGCGCGGTCTCGACCTGCGCTGGCAATGGCTGATCCTGCTCGGCATCGTCGGCGTCGTGCTCTATTGGCTGCGGCCGGTGCTGATGCCGTTCGTCGTTGCGGCACTGTTCGCGTACCTGCTCGATCCTCTCGTCGACCGGCTGGAGAAACGCCTCGGCCGCGGGCTGGCGGTCGCCCTGGTGTTCCTCGTCGCGACGATCCTCGTCGTCGGCATCGTGCTCGTGCTGGTCCCCTTCATCGAGCGCCAGATAGGCAATTTCCTCGCCCAGCTGCCGGTCTGGGTCGCGTGGTTCCAGTCGCACGCGGCGCCATGGCTGCAAGAGCATTTCGGCGTTTCGCCTGAAATCCTCGACACGCAGAAGATCTTCGACGCGCTGCAGGCGAACTGGAAGGAAGCCGGCGGCTTCGCGGCAACGGTCGTTGCGAAGGTTTCCAAGTCCGGCCTTGCGCTCGTCGGCTGGGCGCTCAACCTGGTCATGATTCCGGTCGTCGCGTTCTATCTCCTGCGCGACTGGGACGTGCTCGTCGCGCGCATCCGCGTGCTGATTCCGCGCTCGGTGGAACCGGTGGTGACGCGCCTGTCGCGCGAGTCCGACGACGTGCTCGGCGCGTTCCTGCGCGGCCAGCTCAGCGTCATGGTCGCGCTCGGCGTGTACTACGGCGCGGCGCTGTGGCTGGTCGGCATCAGCGTCGGCCCGCTGATCGGGATGGTCGCCGGGCTCATCAGCTTCGTGCCGTACCTCGGCGCGATCACCGGCATCGTCATGGCCCTGGTCGCCGCGCTCGTGCAATACCAGGACTGGACGCACGTGCTGCTCGTGCTCGGCGTATTCGCGGTCGGGCAGACGCTCGAGGGCTACGTGCTCGTGCCCAAGCTCGTCGGCGACAAGATCGGCCTGCATCCGGTCGCGGTGATCTTCGCCGTGCTCGCCGGCGGCGAATTGTTCGGTTTTCTCGGCATCCTGCTTGCTTTGCCGGTCGCCTCGGTCGCGATGGTCGTGCTGCGCTACCTCCACGAGAGGTACACGCGCAGCGACCTGTACAACACGCGGGCCGAGCCTACGATTATCGTGCCGAGCGCCGACGAAGCCGTGCCGATCATCGTTGCGGTACCGGCCGACATCGCGGCAAAGGCGACGCCCGACGCATGAGCGCGCAACTTCCGCTCGCCTTGCGCTGGCCCGCGCACCAGCGCTTCGCGGGTTTCGTGCCTGGCGCGAACGGTGTCGCGCTGGAACTCGTGCGACGTGCCGCGCGCGACGCGGAATCGGCATGGCTGTATCTGTCCGGCGCGCAGGGCAGCGGACGCACGCACCTGCTTGTCGCCACCTGCGCAGCTGCGAGCGCGGATGGGCGCAGCGCGCAATACCTGCCGCTGTCGGTCCTGCGCGGCGAGCCCGCGCAGGCGATCCGCGGTTTCGGCGGCAGCGACCTGCTTGCCATCGACGATCTCGACGCGATCGCCGGCGACCACGACGCCGAGCATGCATTGTTCGACCTCTACAACCGCTGCCGCGCCGAACGCGCGACGCTGCTGTTCGCCGCGAGCGCGCCGGCATCGCAAGTCGGCATCACGCTGCCCGATCTCGTCTCGCGCCTGTCCGCGTGTACCCAGGTCGCGCTCAAGCCGCTCGAAGAAATGGAACGCCGTGCGCTGCTGCGCGACCGCGCACGCGAGCGCGGCATCGAGCTCGACGACGCGGCGCTCGATTGGCTGTTCACGCGCCGCAAGCGCGACCTCGCCACGTTGTTCGACCTCCTCGACCGCATCGACCGTGCCGCGCTCGCCGCGAAGCGGCGCGTCACCGTGCCGTTCCTGCGCACGCTGATGGACTGAAGCGCAGGGCTTGTCGCAAGGCAGGTGTGCGCGACGCGTGCGAAACTGCTGGCTGGCTTGACCGTCGCCGGATTGGGAATCGCCGGCGCCGGCACATGCCGACGTGCACTATGCCCACGGGCCCGCGCAACCGATCGACGCGGCGCATACCGCGAAGATCGCCAGGTACATCACGGACAAGCAGTTCAACAGGCCGCTGACCGACTACCTGCCGCGGTCGTCGAGCGTGCCGGCGCCGTGGCCGGCGACGTCGCCGGCGCGCCGGACATGCTGCCGCATTCGGCCGACGTCTACCGCTATTTCCGCGAACTTGCCCCGGAGGCCGCGCATTCGATGCGCAGCCCGAATTGCCGTTCGCCAAGCCGTGGCAGGCGCTGCCGCTCAACGCCGATGCGCGCTACGGCAAGGGCCGCGTGCTGCTGTTCGCGAACAGCCCGGTCTGGCGCGGCGTGACGATCGGAAACTACGCGCTGGTGCTCAACGCGATCACGCGTTTCGACAAGCCGTGAATCGCGATTCGTCGCGGCGCTGTTTTCGCGGCGCCGCGGCGGGATCGGATCAACGTTTCCCGCGTGCGCGCAGCGCCGTGTCGGCTTCGGCCAGTTGTTCCGGCGTGCCGATGTTGCGCCAGAAGCCGTCGTGGCGTTCGCCACCGAGTCTTCCCTCGCGCATTGCGCGCTGGTACATCGGCAGCAGCTTGAAACGCGTGCCGGTTTCATCGGCGACCAGTTCCGGCCGGTACACGCCGATGTTGCCGAACGTGAGTCGTTGGCCGAAGCCGTCCTCGTTGAGCCGCGCGCCGTCGAGCCAGAAGTCGCCGCGCGGGTGGAAGTCCGGGTTCGGCACCATGACCAGATGTGCGAGGCCATCGGGTTCGCGCGGCAATCGTGCGTAGTCGCAGTCGCTGACGATGTCGGCGCTGACACCGATGAACGGCGCGTCGCCGAGCAGTGGCAGCGCATGTTTGATGCCGCCACCGGTTTCGAACGGCGTCGGGCCTTCATCGCTGTAGAGGATGCGCAGGTTCCAGCGCGAACCGTCGCCGAGTGCGGGAGGAAACTGTCCGGCGAGATGCGAGATGTTGACGACGACCTCCTCGATGCCGATTGCCGCGAGTTTTTCGAGGTGATGTTCGATGAGCATCTTGCCGCCGGTGCGCAGCAGCGGTTTGGGCGTCGCGTCGGTCAACGGCCGCAGGCGCTCGCCGCGCCCGGCGGCGAAGATCATCGCGCGGCGGATCGTCACGCGGCGACCTCGCGCGGCTGCGTGATGTCGCGCTCGCCGAGCGCGCGTTCGAGCAGGTCGGCGAGCGGTGCGAGATCGTTGTAACGCCGCGCGACGGACATCACGTAGCGCCAGACCAGCGGCAGATCGGCGAGGTAGTGCGGCTTGCCGTCGCGATAGCAGAGTCGACAGAACAGGCCGAGCACCTTGATGTGGCGCTGCAGGCCGGTCAGGTCGAACCAGCGGCGGAACGTCGCGGCGTCCGTGTGCGCGTCGAGCAGGTGCGCGGCCACCAGACGCTGGCGATGGCTTTCCAGCCAGCCTTCGACGCGCTCGGCGTCCCATTCGATGTAGCAGTCGCGCAGCAGGGACGCGAGATCGTAGGTGATCGGGCCGATCACGGCGCCCTGGAAGTCGATGATGCCGGGGTTCGAAAGCCGTGGAACGGGATGGTGGTTCCTTCCCCCGTTCACGGGGGAAGGTGCCGAAGGCGAAAGGGGGGAGCGCAGCGAAGCTGCGCTGCCGTTTGCCTTGTCCCGTGGAGGAAAAGCGCCCCCTTCCGGCGCTGCCGCGCCACCTTCCCCCGCTCGCGGGGGAAGGGAAGAGGAAATGATCGCCGCGAACGAGGGAAGGGAAGCAGTGGTCGATGCATCGCATACCATCAGATTGCGGCTGTGATAGTCGCGATGCATGAACGTCTGCGGTTGTTTCCGCACGGCTTCGATGAGGCGCATGAAGGCGAGTTCGATGACATCCCATTCCTCGCACGCGATCTCGTGGCCGAGATGCCGGCGCAGGAACCACTCCGGCATGATCTCCAGCTCCATGGTCACGAATGCCTCGTCGAAGACGGGCAGGCCGACGGGGTCGACGCTGGTCTGCATGCGCAGCAGCGCGTCGAGCGCGTCGGCGTAGAGCGCGTCCGCCGTGGCGTCGGTCAATGCCGGCAGGTACGCATCCGAGCCGAGATCCTCCATGAGGATGAAACCCTGCGCGCGATCGACGGCGAACACCTCGGGCACGTGCAGCCCCGCGCGATGCAGGCGTGCTCCGATGTCGAGCCACGGCGCGATGTTTTCCTTGTCGGGCGGCGCGTCCATGACGATGCGCGTCGAGCCGTCGGCGAGCGCGACGCGCCAGTAGCTGCGGAAGCTCGCATCGGCGGAGGCGGGCTCGATGGTCATTTCATGCGCCGCAAGGGCCATCTCGGCGAAACGGCGGCGCGCGTCCGTGCGGTCTGGATCGGTATTCACGGCAAAATCCGAGGAGCAATGCGTGAAGTCTAGCAACGCGTGCCGCGGAACGAAGCACGGCAGGATAGACGCGCCGACCGTCGTGAATTTGACCACGATCGACCTAATCAGTACCATTTAAGTCCTGATTTGATCGCCCGGCCACGCCGCCATGCTCCGCGTCAGCAAGCTCACCGACTACGCCACCGTCGTCATGACCTGCCTCGCAGGCGCGGGCGACGACGTGCAGAGCGCACAGGCGCTTGCCGAGCGCGCGCACCTGGAACTGCCGACGGTGAGCAAGTTGCTCAAGCAGCTCGCGCAGGCCGGGTTGGTTGTTTCCGCGCGCGGCATCAATGGCGGCTATCGCCTCGCGCGCGAACCACGCGCGATCACCATCGCCGATATCGTGACCGCGATGGAAGGCCCGATCGGCATGACCGAATGCAGCGCGCACGCGGGCAGTTGCGACCACGAACCGCATTGCGGCGTGCGCGTGAACTGGCGTCGCATCAGCCAGGCGATCGCCGCCGCGCTCGAAAGCGTGACGCTCGCCGACATGGTCAAACCGCCGCCGCGGCGCGCCGGCGCGATTCCGCTGCGCGTCGCGAGCGCGTGAACCCAGCCCAGGCAGCCGAATGAACATGGCCACCCAACCCGCCGAACTCCAGGCCGCGCTGAACCGCCGCTACGACGCCGGTTTCGTCACCGACATCGAAAGCGAGAGCCTGCCGCCGGGCCTCGACGAGTCCGTCGTGCGCGCGATTTCCGCGCGCAAGGACGAACCGGAGTGGATGACCGATTGGCGGCTCAAGGCGTATCGCCACTGGCTGACGATGACGCCGCCGCACTGGGCGAAACTCAAGATCGGTCCGATCGACTTCCAGGCGATCAGCTATTTCTCGAGGCCGAAGAACCAGCCCAAATCGCTCGACGAAGTCGATCCCAAGCTGCTCGAAACCTACGACAAGCTCGGCGTGCCGCTGCACGAGCGCGCGCGCCTTGCCGGCGTCGCCGTCGATGCGGTGTTCGATTCGGTGTCGGTCGGCACCACGTTCCGCAAGGAACTCGCCGAGAAGGGCATCGTGTTCTGCTCGATGTCGGAGGCGATCCGCGAACATCCCGATCTCGTGCGCAAATACCTCGGCAGCGTCGTGCCGATCGGCGACAACTATTTCGCCGCGCTGAATTCGGCGGTGTTTTCCGACGGCTCGTTCGTGTTCATCCCCAGGGGCGTGCGTTGCCCGATGGAACTGTCGACGTACTTCCGCATCAACGCCGGCCACACCGGCCAGTTCGAGCGCACGCTCATCGTCGCCGAGGAAGGCGCGAGCGTGTCGTACCTCGAAGGCTGCACCGCGCCGATGCGCGACGAGAACCAGCTGCACGCGGCCGTCGTCGAACTCGTCGCGCTCGACGACGCGAAGATCAAGTATTCGACCGTGCAGAACTGGTATCCCGGCGACGAAAACGGCGTCGGCGGCATCTACAACTTCGTCACCAAGCGCGGCGATTGCCGCGGCGCGCGCTCGCGCATCACCTGGACGCAGGTCGAAACCGGTTCGGCGATCACCTGGAAATACCCGAGCTGCGTGCTGCGCGGCGACGATTCGGTCGGCGAGTTCCACTCGGTCGCGCTCACGCACCATCGCCAGCAGGCCGATACCGGCACCAAGATGATCCACATCGGCCGCAACACCAAGTCGAAGATCGTCTCCAAGGGCATCAGCGCCGGACACGGACAGAACACCTATCGCGGCCTCGTCAAGGTCGAGAAGGGCGCCGAGGGCGCGCGCAACCACACGCAATGCGATTCGCTGCTGATCGGCAAGAAATGCGGCGCGCACACGTTCCCGTACATCGAGGTCAAGAATCCCGGCGCGATCGTCGAGCACGAAGCGACCACCTCGAAGATTTCCGACGACCAGCTGTTCTACTGCCGCAGCCGCGGTATCGGCGAGGAAGACGCCGTGTCGATGATCGTCGACGGCTTCTGCAAGCAGGTCTTCAAGGAGCTGCCGATGGAGTTCGCCGTCGAGGCGAAAAAGTTGCTCGAAGTCTCGCTCGAAGGGGCGGTGGGATGAGCGCTCGCGTGGCACGCACGATTCGCGTCGTCGCCGAAGGCGAAGCGCGGCGGCGGCCGGTGGCGTATTGGCGCGCGCGCAGTCTTGCCGAGCGCCTTGCGGAAACCCTGAAGGTGCATCGCGAAGGCAACGATTTGTTCCGTGGAGGCAACCCGCCGTTCGTGTACGTGATGAGGTTGCGGAATGTCGACGCTCGGCGATGATTGGCAGGATTTCATCCGCGCGTTGTCGGCGAACGGGGTCGAATACATGATCGTGGGCGGCGTTGCAGTCGGCGCGCATGGCCATGTTCGCTATACGCAGGACATGAATGTTTGGTTCCGAGGCACGCAAGACAATGCACAACGCCTCATCAATGCCTTGCGCGACTTTGGCTTCGGCGCGGTTGCGGTGTTGCCGCAGGAATTCTGCAAACCACGCACGATGCTCGTCATCGGCGCGGAACCGAATCGGATCGAGTTGCTCAATTTCGCCGATGGCGTGGACTTCGACGAATGTTTTGCGCGGCGCGTTGATATTCCATTGGGCGCGGTCAAGGCTTCGGTGATTGCGTTGGACGATTTGCGGCAGAACAAGCGTGCGGTCGGTCGCTTGCAGGATCTCGCCGATCTCGAAAACCTGGACGATGCATCGAAACAGGAAGCCAGCTGATGGGTGGCTCAAACGCATCGCTGCAGCTGCGCGCCGCTCGTACGGAAGACGCTCAGGCAATCCACGCGCTGATACGCGAGCTCGCCGACTATGAAAAGCTGCTCCACGAAGTGGATGCGGGCATCGACGACATCGCGCGCGACCTGTTCGGCGAGAACCCGCGCGTGTTCGCTGAGATGGCAGAATTCAATGGCGAAGTCGCCGGTTTCTCGCTTTGGTTCTACAACTATTCGACGTTTCGCGGTCGCCACGGCATCTATCTGGAAGACCTGTTCGTGCGTCCGCAATTCCGCGGCAGGGGCATCGGCAAGGCGTTGCTGGTGAATCTCGCAAGGCGCTGCATTGAGGAGCGTTTGCCGCGCTTCCAGTGGTCGGTGCTGGACTGGAACACGCCGTCGATTGAATTCTACGAATCGCTCGGCGCGAAGCGGATGCCGGAATGGATCGACTGTCGCGTCGAGGGCGAGGCGCTGCACGCATTGGCGAGCGTCCGATGCCGAATACAGGAATGGAAACGAACATGCTGAAAATCGAAAACCTCCACGTCCGCGTCGCCGGCAAGGAAATCCTCAAGGGCCTTTCGCTCGAAGTGAAGGCCGGGGAAGTCCACGCGATCATGGGCCCGAACGGCGCGGGCAAGTCGACGCTCGGCAACGTGCTCGCCGGACGCGACGGCTATGAAGTCACGCAAGGCTCGATTGCCTACGAAGGCCGCGACCTGCTCGAACTCGAGCCGGAGGAGCGTGCCGCGGCGGGCGTGTTCCTCGCCTTCCAGTACCCGGTCGAGATTCCCGGCGTCAACAATACCTATTTCCTGCGCACGGCCCTCAACGCGCAGCGCAAGGCACGTGGCGAAGCGGAACTGGACTCGATGCAGTTCCTCAAGCTCGTGCGCGAGAAGCTCGCCGTGCTGCATCTCAAGGACGAATTGCTGCATCGCGCGGTCAACGAAGGTTTCTCGGGCGGCGAGAAGAAGCGCAACGAGATCTTCCAGCTCGCCCTGCTCGAGCCGAAGCTCGCGATCCTCGACGAAACCGATTCCGGACTCGACATCGATGCGCTCAAGATGGTCGCCGACGGCGTCAACGCGATGCGCGATCCGGAGCGTGCGTTCATCGTCGTCACGCACTATCAGCGGCTGCTCGACTACATCGTGCCCGACGTCGTGCACGTGCTCGCCGACGGCCGCATCGTCGAATCGGGAGACGCCAGCCTCGCGCACAAGCTCGAAGAGCATGGTTACGCCTGGATCGCCGAGCGGCGCGTCGCCGGAGCGGCGTGATGGAGAGTGCGCTGTTCGACGAGCTGGCCACGGGCGAGGTGCTCGAGCGCGCCGAATCGTGGCGCTACAGCCGCAACGCCGTGCGTGCGCTCGCGCAGCAGGCATTCGTCGCCGCCGACGCAGACGCGGCATTGACGCCGGAGCTTCGCGCGCAATTCGAGTGGTCGCAGACGAACGGGCAGCGCCTCGTGTTCGTCAACGGCGCTTTTGCATCCGCGCATTCGACGTCCGATGCGGCAGGCGTTTCGATCACGCATGCGCCGGATAACACCTGCGTCATCGACATCGGCGTCGATCTCGCGCAGCCGTTGCACATCGCCTACGTCGCCGTGCCGAGTGCCGCGCCGTCGCGCTGGCGCGCGTCACTCGCGCTGCGCGTCGCGCGAGGCGTGCGTGCGACGGTGATCGAGCAACACCTCGCTGGGTCAGGCGCCGACGTGCTCGGCGTGGTCGACCTTCGCGTCGACATCTCGACGCGCGGCGCGCTCGATCTCGTCTCGCTCAGCCATGTCGTGGACACCGCCTCGCTGGTGCGTCGCCTCGACGCGAAGATGGACGCCGAAGCGACGCTGCGCACGACGCACGCGATCTTCGGTGGCCGCCTGCAACGGCTCGACTTCGGGGTCGCGCTTGCGGGCGAGCGCGCGCGGCTGGAATCGCGCGGCGTCTTCGTGTTGCGCGGCCGCGAACATTCCGACGTGCACCTCGACCTGCGCCACGTCGCGCGCGACGCCGCCTGCGACGTCCTCTGGCGCGGCGTCGCCGACCAGCGGTCGCGCGGCATCTTCCACGGCGCGATCACGGTCGAGCCGGGCGCCGACGGCAGCGATGCGAGACTGTCGAGCAAGAACGTGCTGCTCTCCTCGTCGGCCGAGATCGACACGCAGCCCGTGCTCGAAATCCATGCCGACGAAGTGCAGGCCGCGCACGGCGCGACGGTCGGCCAGATCGACGAGCGCGCATTGTTCTACCTGCGTTCGCGCGGCATTCCGCTCGAAACCGCGCGGCGCATGCTCGTCGCGGCATTCTGCGCCGAAGCCCTCGCGGATATCGGTGACGCGGATCTGCGCAGCCGCATCGAAGCACTCGCCGCATCGCGCCTGCCGGCGCAGGAAGTTTCGCCATGACCGGCAAGGCGGAAAGCGACGGTACGTTCGACGTCGCCCGCCTGCGCGAGGATTTCCCGCTGCTCGCGCGGCAGGTGCACGGCAAGCCACTCGTCTACTTCGACAGCGCGAACACCTCGCAGAAGCCGCGCGCGGTCATCGACGCGGTGGACCGTTACTACCGCGAGATCAACGCCAATGTCGCGCGCGCCGTGCATACGCTCGGCGAAGAGGCGACCACGGCCTACGAAGGCGCGCGCGACAAGCTCGCGAAGTTCATCAACGCGCCCTCGCGTGACGAGATCGTGCTGACCAGCGGCACGACGCAGGCGATCAACCTCGTCGCCTACAGCTGGGCATTGCCGCGGCTGAAAGCCGGCGACGAAATCCTCGTCACGACGATGGAACACCACGCCAACATCGTGCCGTGGCAGCTCGTCTGCGAGCGTACGGGTGCAAAGCTCAAGGTTGCGCCGATCACCGAACGCGGCGAACTCATCGTCGAGAAGTTCGTCGAAGCGCTGACCCCAAGCGTCAAGCTCGCGGCGGTCGCGCACGTGTCGAACGTGCTCGGCACGATCAACCCGATCGCCGAGCTCGCGCGCGCGACGCGCAAGCGCGGCATTCCGCTGCTCGTCGACGGCTCGCAGGCGGCGCCGCATATTCCGGTCGACGTCCGCACGCTCGGCTGCGATTTCTATGCGCTGACCGGACACAAGCTGTTTGGTCCGACCGGCACCGGCACGCTGTGGGCGCGCAAGGACATCCTGCGCGACATGCCGCCGTTCCTCGGCGGCGGCGAGATGATCCGCACGGTGAGTTTCGACGGCACGACGTTCGCCGATCCCCCGCACCGCTTCGAGGCGGGTACGCCGAACATCGCCGGGTTCGTCGGCTTGTCCGCGGCGCTCGACTATGTGGAATCGCTCGGCCATGCGCGCGTGAGCACGTACGAGGCAACCTTGCTCGAACATCTCACCGACGCCCTGCGCGCCGTGCCCGGCGTGCGCCTGTTCGGCGAGGCCGCGCACAAGGTGCCGGTCGTCTCATTCCTCGTCGATGGCGCGCACGCGCATGATCTGGCCACGCTGCTCGATCACGAAGGCATCGCGGTGCGCTCGGGCCATCATTGCGCGCATCCGCTCATGCAGTTCCTCTCGGTTCCCGCGACGTTGCGTGCTTCACTCGCGTTCTACAATACGCACGAGGAAATCGACCGCTTCGTTGCCGCGCTGGTCAAGGTGCGACGTCTGCTGGCTTGAGGGGTTTTCGATGAGCGACGTATCCAACCCGGGCGCGAAGTCGGCAGCCGGTTTGCGTTTCCACACCGCAACCGCGAGCGACATCGACGCGCTCGTGCCGCTCGTCGAGTCGGCCTATCGCGGCGAAGCCAGTCGCGTGGGCTGGACGACCGAAGCGGATTTGCTCGACGGCCAGCGCATCGATCCACAGGGTCTCGCCGAGACGCTCGCGAGGCCGGACAGTCGCGTCGTGCTCGCCGAAAGCGGCGGCGCGCTGCTCGGTTGCGCGCACGTCGAACGCCAGGGCGATCATGCCTACTTCGGCATGTTCTCGGTGCGCCCGAACCTGCAAGGCGCCGGCGTCGGCAATGCGTTGCTCGCCGAATGCGAGCGCGTCGCGCGCGAGGACTGGCGGTGCGCGAAAATGCGCATGACCGTGATCTCGCTGCGCGACGAACTCATCGCTTGGTACGAGCGGCGCGGCTATCGGCGCACCGGCGAATTCAGGCCGTTTCCATACGGCGATGCGCGCTTTGGTGTGCCGAAGCGCGACGACCTTCGTTTCGAATGGCTGGAGAAGGCGCTGTGAACTGGGTACGCGTCTGCGCGACGGGCGAATTGCTGCCCGGCGAATACCGCGTCGTCTGGGACGGCGACGTGCCGATCGCCGTGTTCAACTTCGACGGCGATTTCTATGCGATCGAGGACGTGTGCACGCACGACGGCGGTGAACTCACCGGCGGCATCGTCGAAGGCCGCGAGATCGAATGCCCGCGCCACGGCGCGCGTTTCGACATCATGACGGGCGCGGCGCTGTGCCCGCCCGCCTACGAGCCAACCGCGAAATTCCCGGTAAAGGTCGAAGACGGCGCCGTCTATACGCGCGACGATCGCCTCGATTGAGTGCGATCACGCAGCCGGAAAACGCAGCGTCACCCGCAAACCCGTGTCGTCGCGCCCACGCGCGAAGGCGACCGCACCGCCGTGACGCTCGGCGATGCGGCGCACGATGGCCAGCCCCAGTCCTGAACCTTCGCGCCGGCTGCAGGGCGGGCGGAAGAAGCGTTCGCCCAATCGCGGCCACCATTCCTCGGGCACGCCCGGCCCCGAATCCTCGATTTCGAGCACGACCGTGCGCAGTTCCTGCGCGACCGCGACGGTGACGGTGCCGTGCTCGCCGGCGTAGTTGAGCGCGTTGTCGACGAGGTTGACGAGTGCCTCGCGCAGCATGACCGGATCGCCGGCGACTTCCGCACCGGACGCGGGACCTTCGTAGCCGAGGTCGATGCGCAGCGCGAGCGCGTCGGGCACGCGTTCGGCGACGTGGTCGCGGGCGAGCCGCGCGAGGTCGACGCGCAGCGGCGCGTCGTGCTCGTCGGCCTGCGCGCGCGCCAGTGCGAGCAATTGCCCGGCGGCGCGGCCGGCGCCGGCGGACAGGCGCTCCACGTGGGCGAGCGCATCGCGGACGCTTTCCGGACGCGGATCGGCGAGCGCACGCTCGGCCTGCAGGCGCAGCCCGGCAAGCGGCGTGCGCAACTGGTGCGCGGCGTCGGCGATGAAGCGTTCCTGCAGGTCGAGCAGGGTGCGCAGGCGTTGCAGCAGCGCGTCGATGGTCTGCGTGAGCGGACGGATTTCGGTGGGCACCTCGCGCTGGTCGAGCGGCGCGAGGTCGCGCGCGCGGCGTTGCGCAAGCTGGTCGACGAGCGGGTCGAGCAAACGCAGCCCGCGGCTCACGCCGACCCAGACCAGCGCGAGAACGACCGCGATGAGCAGCAGCACGACCGGCAGCGTGCCGACGAGGATTTCGCGCGCGAGCGACTGGCGTCCGCGCATCGTTTCCGCGACCGAGATGACGATGGTGTCGTCGGCGCCCGCATCGCGTAGCGCCAGCGAGGCCATGCGCAGGTCGCGGCCTTTGGATTCGATCGATTCAAGTCGAGGCGGCGCGTCGATCTCCGGCGTCGACGGCGGCTGGGGCAGGTCGCGGTTCGAGGCCAGCACGCCATGGTGCAGGCTGCGCACGCTGTACCAGGTCGGGTCGTCGGACTCCGACTCCATGAGGATGCGCACCTGGGGACTGAGTGACTCGGCGCCCGATTCGCTGCGCGCCATGCGCTCGAGCGCGCGCGCGGTGTCGGCGAGCGAACGGTCGTAGCTGAGGTTGGCGTAGTGCAGCGCGAGCACGTAGATGAGCGCGCCGCTGCCGATCCACGCGAGCGCGAGCGGCAGGACGAGGATCGTGAGCAGGCGCCGGCGCAGGCTCGGTGGCCGCTTCGCGCGTGCCGGGCTGTCGAGGGATGGACGTCTAGACGGCTGCATCGTCGCCGGCTTCGAGGAGATAGCCGAGCCCGCGCACCGTGCGGATGCGCACGCCGCTGCCCTCGAGCTTGCGACGCAGGCGGTAGACGGCGATGTCGAGGCCATTGTCGGTGAGCGTGGTGTCCCAGCTGCACAGCGCGTCGACGAGCTGCTCGCGGCTGATCACGCGGTCCAGGCGCGCGGCGAGCGCTTCGAGCAAGCCGAATTCGCGCGGCGTGAGCTCGAGCGGTTCGTCGCCGACGTGGGCGCGGCGGCGCGGCAGGTCCAGGCGCATGCGGCCGAGCTGGAGTTCCGGCACGCCCTGGGTCGTGCGCCGGCGCAGCAACGCCCGCGCGCGCGCTTCGAACTCGCGCAGCGCGAAGGGTTTGACGAGGTAGTCGTCGGCACCGAGGTCGAGCGCGCGGACGCGTTCCTCGAGTTCCTCGCGCGCGGTGGCGACGAGCACGGGCACGGCGTCCGCACGCGAGCGCAGGCGGCGCAGCAGTTCGATGCCGTCGACGTCGGGCAGGCCGAGGTCGAGCACGACGAGGTCGTAGGGATGGTCGCGCAGCGCTGTATCGGCCTGGCGGCCGTTGGCGAGGCGGTCGACGGCGTGGCCGGCGTTGGCCAGCGCCGCGCCGATCGCGTCGGCGATCGCCGCATCGTCTTCGATGATGAGGATGCGCATGGGCTCGATTGTATCGGTCGCGCCGCGCGTGCACGGCGCAGCGCTTTCCGGCTGGCTCTTGCCTTGCCCGCACTCCGGGCGGCTGTTATTCTATTTGAGACTCATTCTCATTTGTAAGGTTCGGTTCGCGCATGGCTGCCTGCGCAAGGCGCGGCGATGCGAATGCCGCAAAACGCGATGGACGAGACGGTACGCGGCACCCGGCGGATCGGCGCGAATGCGCGGTCGTACTGGCTCAAGACCCTGCATCAGTGGCACTGGATCAGCGCGGCGGTGAGCCTGGTGCTCATGCTGCTGTTCAGCGCGACGGGCTTCACGCTCAACCACGCCGCGCAGATCGAGAGCAAGCCGGCGGTCGTGTCGCTTCACGCGCAACTGCCGCGCGAATTGCTCGCATCGATGTCGGGCCGTGCGGACAAGGACCAGGCGCCGTTGCCGGGCGACGTGCGCACATGGATCGCGCGCGAGTTGCATGTCGCGCTCGATGCGCGCGCGGCGGAGTGGAACGACGGCGAGGCGATGCTGTCGATGCCGACGCCGGGCGTCGATGCGTGGCTCAGCGTCGATGCGCAAACCGGGCAGATTGAATACGAACGCACCGACCGCGGCTGGATCGCGTATTTCAACGACCTGCACAAGGGTCGCCACGCGGGGCCGTTGTGGGGTTGGTTCATCGACCTGTTCGCGCTCGCCTGCGTCCTGTTTTCGCTGACCGGCCTGGCGCTGCTCTGGCTGCACGGGCGCCAGCGCGCAATGACCTGGCCGCTGGTGGCGCTCGGGTTCGTGCTGCCGCTGCTGGTCGCGCTGCTTTTCATCCACTGACGAGGTGTCCTCCATGCGCCGAATTTCCCTGATTGCCGCCATCGCCTGCGCGAGTCCCGCCGCGTTCGCCGCCGATGCGCAGCTCACGCTCGAACTGCCGAAGATGGACGTCTCCGAATACCACCGTCCTTATGTCGCGGTGTGGATCGAACGCGAGGACCGCAGCGTCGCCGCCAACCTCGCGGTCTGGTACCAGAACAAGGACGGCAAGGATGCGAAATCCGGCAAGGCCGAACCGGGCACGAAATGGCTGTCCGACCTGCGCCAGTGGTGGCGCCGCAGCGGCCGCGAGCAGACGTTGCCGATCGACGGCGTCAGCGGCGCAACGCGCCCGGCCGGGCAGTACCAGCTCGCGTTTTCCGGCGCGAAACCGCCGCTCGCCGGGCTCGCCGCCGGCAACTACAAGCTCGTCGTCGAGGCCGCGCGCGAAGTCGGCGGCCATGAACTCGTCAGCGTGCCTTTCGCATGGCCGCCGGCGTCGCCGCAGCATCTCGCCGCGAAAGGCGAGAGCGAGATCGGCGACGTCAAGTTCGACTTGAATCCCTGAAGTCCGCAATCCATCCGGAGATCGAAATGAAGAAACTCAGCCAATGGGCCATCCTCGCGCTCGCCGCGACGCTGCCGCTCGCCGCGTCCGCGCACAAGGCCTTCCTCGTGCCGTCGACGACGGTGCTGTCGGATCCCGAGGACGCCTGGGTCACGTTCGACGCGTCGGTGTCGAACGACCTGTTCTATTTCAACCACCACGCGCTCGACCTCGATCATCTCGTCGTCACTGGCCCCGACGGCAAGCCGGTCGCCGCCGAGAACGAGGCCAAGGGCAAGTGGCGCAGCACGTTCGACGTGCACCTGACCCAGCCGGGCACCTATCGCGTCGCGATCGAGAACAGCGGCGTGTTCGCCAGCTACGTCGATGCGAAGGGCGAGAAGAAGCGTTGGCGCGGCAGCGTCGACAAGCTCGGCGAGATTCCGGCCGATGCCAAGGACGTCCAGGTTTCCGAATCGCAGAACAGCGTCAACACCTTCGTCACGCTCGGCAAGCCGAACGACACGGCGCTCAAGCCGAGCGGCCATGGGCTCGAATTCGTCCCGGTGACGGCTCCGAACGACCTCTACGCGGGCGAGGCGGCGAAGTTCCGTTTCCTCGTCGACGGCAAGCCGGCCCGGGAACTCAAGGTCACCGTCATCGCCGGCGGCACGCGCTACCGCGACAAGCAGGACGAGATCACCGCGACGACCGACGCCAACGGCGAATTCAGCGTGACCTGGCCGACGCCCGGCCTGTACTGGCTCAGCGCGTCGCTCGACAAGCAGAAGCCGACGATCCAGAAGGCCAGGGAGCGCCGCCTCGGCTACGTCGCCACGCTCGAAGTGCTGCCGCAGTAACGCCTTGCAAGGCGCGCGCTTCGTCCAGCGCCTCGCGGCGGTGCTGCCCTGTGCCGCCGCGTTCGCCTGCGCGCTCGCGCTCGCCGGCTGCGCGAGCGCGCCCGCGTTGACGACGTTGCGCGGCCCGACCATGGGCACGACGTGGTCGGTCAAGCTCGTCGTGCCCGCGCAGCGCAGCGCCGACGAACTGCAGCGCGGCATCCAGCGCGAAGTCGACGCCGTCGTCGCGCAGATGAGCACGTACGAGGCGGACTCCGACCTCGGCCGCTACAACCGCGCGCCGGCCGGCACATGGCAGGCGCTGCCGCCGGAATTCTTCGGCGTGCTCGACTACGCGCTCGCGCTCGCGCGCGACAGCGGCGGCGCCTACGATCCGACGGTCGGTCCGCTCGTCAACCTGTGGGGTTTCGGTCCCGGCGCGCGCCTGCACGAGGTGCCGTCGGATGCCGCGATCGCGGCGGCGCGCGAACACGTCGGCTACGCGCGCATCGAGCTCGACGCGGCGACGCGTCGCGCGCTGCAACCCGGCGACGTCTACGTCGACCTGTCCTCGGTCGCGAAAGGCTTCGGCACCGACCAGATCGCGCGCTGGCTCGAACGCGAAGGCGTGGCGAGCTACCTCGTCGACATCAGCGGCGAACTGCGCGCGCATGGCAAGCGTCCCGATGGCGGCGACTGGCAGGTGGGCATCGAAAAACCCGGCGCCGCGGCGGGTGCGGTCGACATGGCGAGCGAGGTCGAACGCGTCGTGCGCCTGCGCGAAAAGTCGATGGCGACCTCGGGCGACTACCGCCATTTCTTCGAGGACGCCGGCCGTTATTACTCGCACCACATCGATCCGCGCACGGGGCGTCCGGTCGAGCACCGTATCGCTTCGGTGACCACGATCGCCGACGACTGCATGCACGCCGACTCGATCGGCACCGCGCTCATGGTGCTCGGCGAGGACGCCGGTCTCGCCTGGGCGCGCGAACGCGGACTCGCCGTGCTCATGCTGGTGCGCGACGGCGATGGTTTCGTCGAACGCACGACGCCCGCGTTCGACGCGCTGATGGCCTCGCCGTGACCACGCGCAGGTTCGCCACCGGCGCGATCGGCAACGCGGTCGCGCTGCTGGTCGTCGCTGCGCTCGCGGCATGGCTGTATGGCCTGCACGGCGAGATCGAATGGATTTCACCCGACCTGCGCCGCGCGCTCGCGGCCATGCTTTCCGTCGTCGCCTATGCGGCCTTGTGCGCGGCGATCGCGTGGCCGCGCCTGCGCGCGCAGCGCGCGCGAGGCGAAGTCGCCGGCGACGTGTTGTGGGTCATCCACGCCAGCCAGACCGGCCAGGCCGAACGGCTCGCCGAACGCACCGCGCAATCGCTGCGCGATGCCGGCGTCGCCGTGCGCGTCGAAGCGCTCGGCCGCGTGCGCGCCGACGACCTGCGTTCGATGCGCCGCGCGCTGTTCGTCGCGAGCACGACGGGCGAAGGCGATGCGCCGGACGACGCATTGCCGTTCCTGCGCGACGTGCTGGCCGCGGACATCGATCTGCCACAACTCGAATACGGCCTGCTCGCGCTTGGCGACCGTTCCTACGACGACTTCTGCGCGTTCGGCCGACGCATCGACGCATGGCTGCGCCACGCCGGTGCGCGGCCGCTGTTCGATCGCATCGACGTCGACGATGGCGACGCGGCCGCGCTGCGGCATTGGCAGCATCACCTCGGCGTGCTCAGCGGCCGCACCGACCTGCCGGACTGGACGCCGCCGCGCTACGAAACGTGGCGGCTGCGCGCGCGTCGCGAAACCAATCCCGGCAGCATCGGCGGCGCCTGCTTCGTGCTCGAACTCGTGCCGGGCGAAGGCGCGCTGCCCGCTTGGCGCGCCGGCGATCTCGTCGAGATCGCGCCGTGTGCGGTCGATGCGCCGGACCTCGCGACGCTGCCGCATCGCGAATATTCGATCGCGTCGATTCCCTCGGAAGGCGCGCTCCTGCTGCTCGTGCGGCGAATGACGCGCGCCGACGGCACGCCCGGGTTCGGCTCGGACTGGCTCACGCGTCGCGCGCGCGTCGGCGAGCGCATCGCGTTGCGCATCCGCGCGAATGCGAATTTCCACGCGCCGGACGGCGAGCGACCGCTGATCCTCGTCGGCAACGGCACCGGCATTGCCGGGCTGCGCGCGCTGCTCGCCGAGCGTGTCGCGCGCGGGCATCGGCGCAACTGGCTCGTCTTCGGCGAACGCAACGCCGATCGCGATTTCCATTTCTCGGACGACATCGAACGCTGGCGTGCGCAGGGGTTCGTCGAGCGGCTGGATCTCGCGTTCTCGCGCGATGTCGCACGAAGCGACGGCGACACGTCGACCGACGCTACGCCAGTCCTGCCGCGAAAGGCCTACGTGCAACACCGCCTTGCCGAAGCCACCGACACCTTGCGCGAGTGGATCGCCGACGGCGCATCGATCTTCGTCTGCGGCAGCCTGGAAGGCATGGCGCCCGGCGTGCATGCGGCGCTCGTCGACGCGCTCGGCGACGCGACCGTCGAGCAGTTGCTCGTGGCAGGGCGCTATCGGCGCGACGTGTACTGACGGGCGGCGAACGAGCCGGAAACAGCGGGGCAGGAAGCGGAAACGGCGCAAAGCATCGTGCCGCCCGGTTGCGTGCTCAGGTCTCCGCCCACTCGCGCAGCAGGTTGTGATAGACGCCGGTCAGTTGCAGCACGGCCGCGTCGTCGGCGCCGCTGCGCGTGAGCGTCTGGATCGAGGTGTCGAGTTCGAACAGCAGGCGACGACGGCGGTCGTCGCGGATCAGGCTTTGCACCCAGAAGAACGCAGCCAGCCGCGCGCCGCGCGTGACCGGTTGCACTTGGTGCAGGCTGCTCGACGGATAGACGATGAGGTCGCCCGCGGGCAGCTTGATCTCGTGTTCGCCGTAGGTGTCGCTGACGACGAGTTCGCCGCCGTCGTATTCGTCGGGCTCGCACAGGAACAGCGTGCAGGAAACATCGCTGCGCAGCTGCCCGCCATTGGGGAGCGCCATCACCGAACCATCGACATGGAAACCGTAGTGGCCGCCGCCTTCGTAGCGGTTGAAGCGCGGCGCGAGCGTGCGCAGCGGCAGCACGGCGGCGTGGTAGAGCGGGTTGCGCGCGAGCGCGTCGAGGACGATCGCGCCGAGCTCGCGGCGCTGCGGCGAGGCGTCGGGCAATTGCAGGTTGCGCTTGACGCGCGCGCCTTGCGCGCCGACGGTTTCCTTGCCGTCGGTCCATTGCGCGGCATCGAGCGCGGCGCGCATGGACTTGACCTGTTCGGCGTCGAGGACGCCCGGGATGTGCAGGAGCATGCGGCGGTCCGGCGGAATCGGAGCGTCCATTCTCGCATTGCGTTGTGCGTTTGCGCGGCCGCCGCGAACGATGGCTCGCGGCAGGAAAAGCGGCCCGTCCATGGGCCGTTTCCCGAGCATCGTGTCGTCAGAAGCGGACGTTGGCGCTGAGCATCGCCGAACGCGGCGCGCCCGGCGTGTAGCGGTAGCCGCTCTTGTTGATCGCGGCGACGTAGTCCTTGTCGAACAGGTTGTAGACGTTGAGCTGCAGGCTGAAGTGGTCGTTGACCGGATAGCTCGCCATCGCGTCGAACACGCAGTACGAATCGATCACGGGCGGCGTGCCGACGGCGCCGTCGGTGCCGCGCTTCATCTCGCCCGAGTAGCGCGCGCCGCCGCCGATGGTCAGCTTGAATGGCGTCGTGTACGTCGTCCACAGCGTGAACGCGCTGTCCGGCGTGTAGGCGAGGTCGTCGGAGCCGTCCTGCGAGACGTGCGAGCCCTTTTCCACCGTCGCGTCCATCGTCGTGAAGCCGGCGCTGACCGACCAGTTGTCGGTGAGCTTGCCGACGACGCCGAGTTCGACGCCCTGCACCTGCTTCTTGCCGATCTGGTAGTAGAGCTGGTCGACCGGATCCTGCACGACTTCATTGCTGACGTCGGTGCGGTACAGCGCGGCGGTGAGGAACAGCCTGGAATCGAGCAGCTCCCACTTCGTGCCGAGTTCGAGCGTCTTCGCCTTTTGCGGGTCGAAAATCGGGTTGTCGAGGCTGTTCGCCGACGCCGACAGCGCCAGCGAGCTGCCGCCCGGCGGTTGCTGCGACAGCGCGTAGTCGAGGTAGATGCTGCCGTTGCTGGCCGGCTTGTAGAGCAGGCCGACCTTCCAGTTGAACAGCGTGTCGGACTTGCTGGCGTTGACGCCGGGCACGATGGTGCCGGCCGGCAGCGTGCCGCAGGCCGGAGCGCCGCGGGTGCCGCAGGCGACGAGGCTGTTGAAGTCGGTGTCGTAGTGGTCGAAACGCACGCCGGCGTTGAGCTGCCAACGCTCGTTGAAGGTCAGCGTGTCGAACACGTAGGCGGCTTCGGTATCGGTCTGGCCGTGGCTCGTCGCACCGGTGCGGCCCCAGGCCAGGCCGGTCACGTCCGGGTTCGGGTGATACAGGTTGGCCGCCGGCCACGCGCTGCCGTTGAGCGCGCCGAGGCCGATCGTGCCGACCTTCTCGCGGATGAATTCCAGGCCCGTGCTGATGTCGTTGCTCATGCCGCCGCCGAAATCGGAGTGCACGCGCAGGTTGGTCTGGTTGGTCGCGATGCGGTTGGTCTGGTCCTTGAACGTGGGCAGGCTGCGCGCGATCGTCCACGTCGACGGGTCGGCGAGGTCGGGCGTGATCCAGTTCGCGGCCGAGCCCATGAACGAGGTCAGCAGATAGTCCTGGTGCGTGCGGCCCCAGCGCGTGGTGTTGTTGAGCTTGATGTCCTCGTTGAAATCGTGTTCGACGATGAGCGTGGCGAGGTCGGTCTTGCTGTCGTCGTGATCGCTGCTGGTGCCGTAGAAATTGCTCGAATCCACGCGTGGCGCATCGCCCAGCTGCGGGCGCGTCGGATCCGGCGACGTGTAGCCGGGCAGACCCATCGTCGGCACGCCGCCATCGGGCACGTTGCTCTGCTTGAGGTGCAGCAGGTCGACGAACACACGCGTGGACGTGCCGAGGCCGAAGGCGAGCGACGGCGCGATGCCCCAGCGGTTGTGCTCGATGTCATCGCGACCCGGCACGCCGCTGTCCTGGCCCATGACGTTGAGGCGGAACGCGGCGCCGTCGAGAGCGCCCAGGCGCGTATTCCAGTCGGCGGTGAGGCGCTTCTGGTCGGCGCTGCCCCACGACACCATCGCCGCGAGCTTTTCATCGAGCGCCGCCTGCTTGCTGACGAGGTTGACCGAGCCGGTCGGCGAGGTGCGGCCGTAGTCGGAACCCGACGGGCCCTTGATGACCTCGACCTGCTCGATGTTGAACATGTCGCGCGAGACGCTGCCGAGGTCGCGAACGCCGTCGACGAAGATGCTGCTCGAGCTGTCGAAGCCGCGCATGTAGATGCCGTCGCCCGTCGTCGTGCTGCCGTTCTCGCCGACGAAGAAGGTACCGACGCCTGCGCTGTTCTTGAGCGCTTCGGTCAGCGTCGTCGCGGCCTGCTCCTGGATGAGATCGGCGGGGATGATCTGCACGCTCTGCGTCGTGTCGACGAGCGGCTTGACGAATTTCGGGCCGGCGGTCGTGTCGACCTTGTAGCCCGGTGCGTTCTGGCCGCGCACTTCGACGGCGGGCAGGTTCTGCGTGTCGGCGGCGTCGGGGCCTGCGTCCGGTGTCGGGGCAGCAGCAGCGGATTCGGCGAACGCGGCATGCGGCGCGAGCGCCGGCAGGGCGAGCGCCAGGCTCGTGCCCAGCGTGACTGCGCTGGCGCGGAGTCTCGTTCCGGTGTGCGGTGCGTGCTTGCGGCTCTTGATGTACGACATGGGATACCTGTCTGAAGGATCGGAAGAAGGGCTGCGGAAAAACGCCTCGCTCCGCGCGCTGCGCGACGTCGGGTCGATGCGAGTGCCATGACGGGGGCTGGCCGGTGTGTGGATCGCGTTCGCGGACGGGCGCGGACGCATCGCGCGGCGCGGGAGCGGTTCCCGCAGCCTCGGTGTCCCCTTGGGCTTGCCACGGAATTTGAACACAAATGCGAATTATTCGCAATAAAACACAAGGTCGGAGCCTGGCGCTTCAACGGGGCGAACGATCGCTGCGTCTTGCGAGCGGGTGCGGCGGGTGCTCAGTCCGGCGACGAGAACTTGACCAGCACCAGCTCGCCGCCGCCGTCGAGTACGACGCGGCTGCCCGTTTCGTCACGGAAATCCACGTGCAGGCCGTCGCCCGCGCCGAGCGCGAGGGCTTGCGCGTCGTCGCGCGCGTCGGCGTGCCCGGCGAACAAATAGACGAACCATTCCACGCCGGCTTCCGGAAAGATCACCATCGAGCCGACCAGCGGCCGCGCGAACGTTTCGGCCCGCACGCGTGCGCGGTCGGCCATGACGTTGAAGTCGCGCGTCGGCCCGGCCAGCAGGCGACAGTTCACGCGCGATTCGCCGGAAAAACGCACGCGCTCGAAACGTTGCGCGAGGCGGCGCGGCGGCGCGTCGTCGATGTCGAGTTCGATGCCGCTGCCGTCGAGCAGGAGCAGTTCGCGGTCGACGCCAGGGAACGACGAAAACGGCCCGTCGCGTTCGATCTCGGCGATGCTGATGCGCCAGCGGAAACGATCGCCGTCGGCGGGATCGCGCGCGATCTCGGTGGTCCAGCCGCCGTCGTTCTTCCAGCGCACGCGGCGGTTTTCGCAGGCGGAGACGACGCGCATGCGCAACGCCTCAGGTCGCCTCGTCGGCGGGGTGGTAGATGTAGACCAGCGTCGCCGCGCCGAGGAAGTCGATCGTCGTCGCCTGGCGTCCGCCGAGGCGGCGCGCGAGGCGCTCGGAAGCGGCGTTTTCATTGCGGATCAGGCTCACCGCGCGCGGCGCGTGCAGGCGCGTGAAGGCAAAGTCGAGCGCCGCGCGCGCGGCTTCGGTCGCGTAGCCGTGGTGGCGCTGCTCGGGCATGAGCATCCAGCCCAGTTCTAGGTCGGGCCAGCCCTCGGGCTGGTGCAGGCCGACGCGGCCGACGAATTCGCCGCTGTCCTTGAGTTCGACTGCCCACATGCCAAAGCCGCGCAATGCCCAGTGTCCGAGCAGCATCGCCATCGAGCGCCACGCGTTCATGCGGTCGAGCGGCTGGCCGTCGCCGATGAAGCGCGTGCTGCCTTCGTCGGCGAGCATCGCCGCGTAGGATTCGAAGTGACGTTCGCCGAGCGCGGTCAGGCGCAGGCGATCCGTGGTGAGCGTGGGGATTTCGATCATCATTGCAATCAGGTCAGCAGGGTCGCGAGCGCGTGCGTGGAAGCGCGCAGGCTTTGCGCCCAGGTAAAGCCGACGATTTCGCCGCCGCTCCCGGAGTCGCGGAAATCCTCGACTTGCCCGGGCGCGAGCAGGTGGCGGTAATCGACGGTGATTTCGGTGCCGGCGGCGAGGTCGGCGGCGGCGAACACGAAGCCGAGGTGCCACAGCCCGGTCGGCGCGAACGCGTGGTTGATGTAGCACTCGTCGGGCCACTCGGGCGAGACGGTGTAGCGATCCTCGAACCAGCGCACGGTGGCCGGCAGCAGCGCCGCGGCGTCGGGACTGGCGAGGATGTCGTCGAACGAATGCACGCGCGGGATGTCGTCGGGCGCGGTGACGACGCGCCCACGCGCAACCGGCTCGTCGAGGAACAAGCCCTTGCCTGCGCCCGCGATGGTCGACGGGCCGATGTGGTAACGCGGAAGGATCATTGCGTGCGCAAGCCGCGGCGGCGGGCGCGATTCTAGTTCAATTGGCGCGAGGATCAATTCCGCGCGGCCGCGTGCGCCTTGTCCGAATGCGACGAATCGTGTCCTGCGCGACTGCGCAGGCGGCGATCGACATCACGCGTGACGCGTTCAGCCCGGCGACGTTCGCGCTTCGATCAACGCCGGATGGACGACGATGACGGCGCGGTTGGCCTCGATCGTCTTCGGGCCGATGCCGTGCACCTTGGCGAGATCCTCGACACGCCGGAACGGGCCATTGCTCTCGCGCCACGCGACGATCGCCTCGGCCTTGACGAGGCCGACGCCGACGAGCGCGCTGGCGAGCGTTTTCGCGTCGGCATGGTTGATGTCGACCTGCGCATGCGCGGCGGCGGGCAGGGCGAAGGCAAACGCGAAGGCGAGCAGGAGGGCGTGCAACAGGCGCATGGGCGGCATCGACGGACGGGTGGGGACGCTGCACAGCTTCGCGCGACGCGTCGGGGCGCGCGATCGGCGATCGGCGCGCCAGCGCGTCGGAAATCGCCGCCGCGCACGGTAGGAAATTTCCTACGAGGCGCGCCGCGATCCGATAAAATCGCCTTTTCGTGCCCGCGCCGACGCCTTCCCGGCCCGCGCGGGCGGTTCACGGCACGCTTCTGGAGGCATCGGGATGGACGCAAAGGCACTCGGCAATTTCGTCGGCACGCTCTGGGACGACGAGATCGTCCCGCAACTGGTCGAGTACATCCGCATCCCGAACAAGTCGCCAATGTTCGACGCCGACTGGGCCAAGCACGGTTACATGGACGCCGCCGTCGCGCTCATGGAAACGTGGGCGAAGTCGCAGCCAATTCCGGGCATGCAGATCGAAGTGGTACGCCTGCCCGGCCGCACCCCGCTCATCTTCATCGAAATCCCCGGCCAGGGCGACGACACCGTGCTGCTCTACGGCCATCTCGACAAGCAGCCGGAAATGACCGGCTGGGCCGACCACCTCGGCCCGTGGAAGCCGGTGATCGAAGGCGACAAGCTCTTCGGCCGCGGCGGCGCCGACGATGGCTACGCGATCTTCGGCTCGCTCGCCGCGATCCGTGCGCTGCAGGAGCAGGGCGTGCCGCATTCGCGCTGCGTGGTCATGATCGAGGCTTGCGAGGAATCGGGCAGCTACGACCTGCCGTACTACGTCGACCATCTCGCCGCGCGCATCGGCAAGCCCTCGCTGATCGTCTGCCTCGATTCGGGCTGCGGCAACTACGAGCAGCTCTGGCTGACGACCTCCCTGCGCGGCCTCACCGGCGGCAACCTCACGGTCAAGGTGCTCGAGGAAGGCGTCCATTCGGGCGATGCGTCGGGCATCGTCGCGTCGAGCTTCCGCATCCTGCGCAAGATCCTGTCGCGGCTCGAGGACGAAACCACGGGTCGCATCCTGCCGCAGGAACTGCACGTGGAGATTCCCGCGCAGCGCATCGAACAGGCCAAGCGCACCGCGCAGATCCTCGGCGACGACGTCTACGCGAAGTTTCCCCTCGTCGACGGCATGCAACCGATGAACGCCGATCTCGCCGAGCTCGTGCTCAACCGCACCTGGCGCCCGGCGCTGTCGGTGACCGGCATCGGCGGCATTCCTTCGCTCGATTCCGCGGGCAACGTGCTGCGTCCGTTCACCGCGGTCAAGCTGAGCGTGCGCGTGCCGCCGACGCTCGACGCGAAGAAGAGCGGCGAATTCCTCAAGGCATTGCTCGAAACCGATCCGCCGTACGGCGCGAAGGTCACGTTCGATCTCGAGAAGGCCGGCTCCGGCTGGGAAGCGCCCGCGCTCGCGCACTGGCTCGAACATTCGGTCGACAACGCTTCGAAGGCGTACTTCGGCGCGCCCGTCGCCTACAACGGCGAAGGCGGCTCGATCCCGTTCATGGGCATGCTCGGCGAGAAATTCCCCGGTGCCCAATTCCTCATCACCGGCGTGCTCGGCCCGCACTCGAACGCGCACGGCCCGAACGAGTTCCTGCACATCCCGACCGGCAAGCGCGTCTCGCAATGCGTGGCGCAGGTCATCGCCGACCATTTCGTCGCCAGCGGCAAGGGTCTCACGCGCGGCGTCGCCGCAAGCGACGCGCATACGGTGAAGGGCGGGGACGGCTGCTGCGACTGAAGAAGCGGGGTATGGGAAATCCTGGTTAGCTTTCCCTTCCCCCGTTCACGGGGGAAGGTGCCGGAGGCGGAAGGGGGCGGCAAAGCCGCGCTGCTTTGTGCTTTCGCCATCATGAAAGCGGCCCCTTTCGGCCTGCCGGCCATGCCCGCAAACGCGGGCATCCAAAGAAAGCGGCCACCTGTATTCCCGCCCGCCAGCATTTCGCCGCTTTGGCGCCATTGCCTGCGCCGACCCGTACGCCAGTCTTGCGGGAGAGGAGGACGCGATGACGACGATCCGCTGTGCCCGCACCTACGACGCCGCGGCGATCGCCGCGCTCTGCGGCGAACTCGGTTATCCGGCGACGCGGCAACAAGTCGTCGCGCGACTGGCCGCCATCGAAAGCGCCGCCGCGAAAGTCTTCGTCGCGGAAAACGGCAGCGGCGAAGTCGTCGCCTGGCTGCATGTCGGCCTTTGCGCGCAACTCACCGGTGATGACGAAGCGGAAATCCTCGGCCTCGTCGTCGCCGCCAGCGCGCGCGGCGACGGTATCGGCCACGCGCTCGTCGAGCGCGCCCTCGCGTGGGCGCGTGAACACGGCTGCACGCGCGTGCGCGTGCGCAGTCGCCTGGAACGCGAGCGCGCGCATCGCTTCTACGAGCGGGAAGGGTTTGAGCCCGTGAAGACACAGCGCATGTTTGCGCGGCGAATGGGTTGAACATCGGCTTCCCGAAGCCGAATGGATTCGGCAACCCGTTATTTCGGCATTGGAGAGGGTCTTGACCGCTGATCGGCCGTGCCGGACTATCCCTGCTATATCTCGTTTTCGGGGTCTACTTGTAGTTTGCAGTCTATGGAAGATTTACTTCAACCCAGTACCAATAGATTCGCTGCTGACCCGCTAGGCTACAGCGCGCTCGCATGGCACAAGTGGGGATTAATAGCAACGGCAAATGGACATCTTGTTGATATATCTAGACCGCCGACTATCGCAGATTTAAAGAACCCAGTTCTCTGGCTTAGCCACGCTCACGCTCTATCCGAGGCCGCAGTTCACTTGGTGAGAAATCCGCCAGACTTCGACAGCTTCCCGCAGGAGCTAAGAACCATCTGTCATAGCCAACACCATGCGGTAGCTCTAATGCTCGTCGGCTATAGTCTCGAGGTTTGTCTCAAAGCCATGATCTTGCTCAGGCTCGGCGTAGACGAATTCACCAAGCAAGAGAAAAGCCATTTCCACCATAATTTAGAAGAGCTTTCCAATTTCATCCCAAATCTAAGTGAGAAAGACAAGGCCATTCTTAATGGACTATCTCATTTTGTAGTTTGGGCCGGCCGCTATCCCGATCCAGGATCAAAGCGCGTTGGTAATGCCGTCGATGTCTTTGACATTTCCGAGAAGTACGAGATAACCGGAAAGGATCTTTTTCGATTTATCCACGAGAATAATGAGTCACCTGCAGGCGGATTTCGACTAGGCGGCTAGCAATTAATTAAAGCCGATGTCAATTCGCAGCCCGGTTTAATTCGGGCATATGTTCTATAGTAAAAAATAGAGCCACCATGTAGCGCGTAAATCAGCACTGAGGAGCTAATATGAGTATTTCGGTAGCGGATCTCAAAATTATTGCCGTGAATGGAGGCGGAATGGTTATAGACGCAAAGCAAGTTCCTGTCACGGACTTGAAAATTATCGCGTCAAATGCATCAAAGGGCGGCGGCCTCGTCACGCTTAAAAATGCTGACGCGCTGAGTGTTACGGATCTCAAAATTATCGCGTCGAACTCCAAAGGTCATGTGGTATTGGACCTGAGTTAACGAGTCTACCGGTCTGCATAAAAATTCACTGCCGTCGACCCAAGTCGATGCGCAGTTTTGACCGACGGTATGCACTAATCAAAAGGAGAGATTGATGCTCAACGACTACGGATTTGAAGGCGCGCAGTGGGATGCGGCGAAACAGGAGGCGAAAAGCATCCTAATTGAGGTCGCTACTCGCAAAGGACGAATTGCCTACTCGGAGCTAGTCGGGCAGATTGGTTCGTTGAGCCTTGAGCCACACGACACGCGGCTGTTTCACCTTCTAGGCGAAATCAGCAGCGAAGAAGACAACGCTGGTAGAGGCATGATCACCGCTATCGTAGTCCATAAATCTGGCGATATGCAGCCTGGGCCAGGCTTCTTCGATCTGGCCAAATTGCTGGGTAAAGATGTCAAAGACCCATTGGTCTGCTGGATATCTGAATTCAATAGAGTTCATGACTACTGGTCCAACAAGCATGGACGCGCATGACAATTCGTCCGAGCCCACGCTACTCCGTGGCGGGGTTTAACGCAGGCGCTGGGCGCATGCGTCGCCGCGCGATTGCGCGGCCGCTCAGATCAGGAACAGCGTCGCCAACCCGAGAAAGATGAAAAACCCGCCGCTGTCGGTGATCGCGGTGATCATCACGCTCGACCCCATCGCCGGGTCGCGGCCGAACTTGATCAGCGTCATCGGGATGCCGACGCCCATGCACGCGGCGAGCAGCAGGTTGAGCGTCATCGCCGCGGTCATGACGAGGCCGAGCGCGACGTTCTTGTAGAGCAGCCATGCGACGAGGCCGATCACACCGCCCCAGACGAGGCCGTTGACGAGGGCGACGCCGAGTTCCTTGCGCAGCAGGCGTTTCGCGCTGGATGGACTGATCTGGTCGAGCGCGAGCGCGCGCACGATCATCGTGATGGTCTGGTTGCCGGAGTTGCCGCCGATGCCGGCGACGATGGGCATGAGCGCGGCGAGCGCGACGAGTTTCTGGATCGAGCCTTCGAACACGCCGATCACGCGCGATGCGACGAAGGCGGTGACGAGGTTGATCGCCAGCCACGCCCAGCGGTTGCGCAGCGATTTCCACACCGAGGCGAAGATGTCCTCGTCCTCGCGCAGGCCGAAGCGCTCGCGCACTTCCGCGTCGCTTTCCTCGCGGATCACGTCGAGCATCGCATCGACGGTGACGCGGCCGATGAGCTTGCCGTGCGCGTCGACGACGGGCGCGGTGACGAGGTCGTAGCGCTCGAAGGCCTGCGCGGTTTCGGCGACGTCGTCCTCGGGGTGGAACGTGTTCGCGTCGGGCGCCATCACTTCGCTGACGTCCTTCGCCGGATCGTTGACGAGCAGCCAGCGGATCGGCAGCACGCCGGTGAGCACGGTGTCCTTGTTCACCACGAACAGCTTGTCGGTATGGTCGGGCAGTTCCTTGAGCCGGCGCAGGTAGCGCAGCACGGTTTCGAGCGTGACGTCCTCACGGATCGTGACCATGTCGAAATCCATGATCGCGCCGACCTGGTCTTCCTCCCACGACATTGCCGCCTGCACGCGCTCGCGTTGCTCGGCGTTGAGGCGATGCATGAGTTCCTGCAGCACGTCCTCGGGCAGGTCTTCGGCGAGGTCGGCGATTTCCTCCGCGTCGAGTTGCTCGGCGGCGGCGAGCAGCTCGGGCTTGTCCATGTCCGCGAGCAGCGACTCGCGCACGGCATCTGAGACTTCGAGCAGGATCTCGCCGTCGCGGTCGGCCTCGACCAGGTTCCAGACCTCGCGGCGTTCCTCGGGCGGCAGCGCTTCGAGGATGTAGGCGATGTCGGCCGGATGCAGGCCGTCGATCTCGCGCTGCAGTTCCGCGAGGTGCTGGCGGTGGACGAGGTTTTCGACGAGTTCGTGATGTTCGCCCTGCTGGCGATGCGCGAGGTCTTCGACCAGATGCTGGCGACGCAGCAGTTCCTGCACGCGCGCGAGTTGCGCTTGCAGGAGGCTGTGCGGCGTGCGGGTCTGCGTTTCGATCATCGGCGGCAACGGTGCGGGCGGAGGCGACGGCATCGCGATCGCGCGGCGCAAGCGTCGCGCAGGATCGTGACAACCGGGATGCGGCCGCCGGTCGGCGGTTCGGCGCCGGAATTATCGCCGGTTTCGGTCCGCGCCGCGCGGTCGGCGTGCGAATGCAGGCGCCGCTTGGCGACCGCTCACGACGCCGGGTGGCCGCCTTGCGCGAGCGCCCAGTCGACGAGTTCGGAGACGGCCTGGCCGACCGCGTTCTCGAACGCCGAGAACGCCGCGGAGGTGTCCTTCGACGGGAACGGCACGTCGGCCGAAAACGCGCGTGTGGCCAGCACGCGGCTGCTGCGGTAGTCGAGCAGGCGCGCCTGGAAGCGGATCATCGCGTGCGCGTCGCCGTCGCGGATCTCGGCCTGGAAGGCGTGCAGGTCGATCGCCAGCGCGTAGTCGGCGCTGATGCCTGTCGTCGCGCCGGCGACGCCGACGATGCGGCCGGACTGCTCGAAGCCCTGCACGACGAGGCTGCGCAGCAGCGCCGGCGCCGGGTCGCTCCAGCGCGCGCCGGGATAGACCTCGATGACGCCCGGGCTCGGCATGACGACGATGCGCGCGGTGTTCAGCGTGTCGCTCGCCTGCGGCATCTCGACGACGAGCTGCCAGTCCACGCGCGGGCCGGCCTTGCCCTGTTCGGGCGCGTGGTAGCTCGGCGCGTAGATCGTGAACGGCTGGCGCTGCACGCCGAGCAGCGAACCGCAGCCGGCGAGCGCGGCGGCGAGCAACGTGATGGCGAACAGGGCGGGAACGCGGATCGCTTTCATCGCGGCTGGTACTCCTTGGGCTGGTCGCGGCCGAGCAGCAGGCTGTCGGATGCGCCGAGCTTGTCACTGAGCTGCTTGAGCGAGCGCAGCGTCTCGTGCAGTTCCGACAGCGTCGGGCCGAGCTGGCGCAGGCCCTGGTTGGCGAAGCGGTCGATCGCGCCGCGGTTGTCGTCGATGAGGCCGTTGGCGGACGCGGCGACCTTGTCGATCGTCGCCAGCGCCTTCTGCGTGGATTGCAGCAGGTTGCGCACGTCCTCGCGCATGAGTCCGTTGGTCGTGTCGGCCATCTTGTTGATCGCGGTCAGCGTCTGCTTCATTTGCGCGGTCGCCTCGGCGAGCTGGTGCGCGGCGGTGCCGATGTCGTTGCGCTGGTCGGCGAGCGTCGCGGTGAGCTGGTCGATGTTCTGCAGCGTCTTGCCGATGTGGTTGACGTTGTCCTCGGAGAGGATTTCGCTCATGCGCAGCAGGATGTCGTTGACGCTGGTGACGACATCGCTGCCCGACGCGAGCAGCTTGGACAGCGCCGATTCTTCGGATGGGATTTGTGGAATCGGATGTTCGCGCGTCGGCAGCAGCGGCGGGCTGCCCGGCGCGCCGCCGGAGAGCTGGATGAAGGCGAGCCCGGTCACGCCCTGCAGGCCGAGCTTGGCGCGCGTGTCCTCGCGCACGGGGGCGCTCGCGTCCAGGCGAACGCGCGCGATGACCTTGCGCGGATCGTCCGGCGCGAGGCGCAATGCGGCGACCTCGCCGACCTTGATGCCGTTGTACTGGACGAGGCCGCCTACGGAGAGGCCGGTGACGGCTTCGGTGAAGACGATCTCGTAGTCGTTGTAGGTGCGGTCGGCGCCGGTCCTGGACATCCACAGCACGAAGCCGAGCGCGAGCAGGAACACGCCGATCGTGAAGGCGCCGATGAGGACGTGGTGGGCGCGGGTTTCCATGGTCATGCACCTCCTGGAGCGGCTGCGTGCGCGGTTTGCGCCTTGCGCGCCGCGAGTTCGGCCGAACGTCCGCGCGGGCCCTGGAAATAGTCCTGCACCCATGCATCGTCGTAACGCTCGACCTTGTCCAGCGTATCGCAGACGAGCACGCGTTTCTGCGAGATCACGGCGACGCGGTCGCAGATCGTGTACAGCGTGTCGAGGTCGTGGGTGACCAGGAATACGGTCAGGCCGAGGCTCTCGCGAAGGGTGAGGATGAGCTGGTCGAACGCGGCGGCGCCGATCGGGTCGAGGCCGGCGGTCGGCTCGTCGAGGAACAGGATGTCCGGGTCGAGCGCGATGGAACGCGCGAGCGCCGCGCGCTTGACCATGCCGCCGGACAGTTCCGACGGATACTTCGCGCCGGCGCCTGCGGGCAGTCCGGCCAGCGCGATCTTGAGTTCGGCGAAGCGCTGCATGAGCGCGAGCGGCATGCGGAAATGCTCGCGCATCGGCACCATCACGTTGTCGGCGACCGACAGCGACGAGAACAACGCGCCATTCTGGAACAGCACGCCGCAGCGCTGCTCGACCTGCGTGCGCTGCGCGTCGCTCGCCGACGTCATCTCCACGCCGAGCAGCCTGACACTGCCGGCGGCGGGACGGTTCAGGCCGATGATCGAACGCAGCAGCACCGACTTGCCGCTGCCCGAGCCGCCGACCACGCCGAGGATTTCGCCGCGGCGCACGTCGAGATCGAGGTTCTCGTGCACGACCTGCGCGCCGAACTGGTTGCGCAGGCCGCGCACTTCGACGACGTTTTCTTCGGCCCGCGCGTTCACACGTTGATCTCCATGTAGAAGATCGCCGCGAGGGCGTCGACGAGGATCGCCACGAAGATCGACTGCACCACGCTCGACGTCGTGTGCGTGCCCACCGACTCGGCGCTGCCCGACACCTTGAGTCCTTCGAGGCAGCCGATGCAGGCGATGAGGAACGCGAAGATCGGCGCCTTGCTCATGCCGACCCAGAAATGTTTCGTCGCGCCGAGGTCGTGCAGGCGCGTCACGAACAGCGTCGGCGAGATGTCCATGCTCAGCGCCGCGACCACGCCGCCGCCGACGATGCCGGCGAGCATGGCGAGCACGGTGAGCAGCGGCATTGCGATGAGCAGCGCGAGCAGGCGCGGCAGCACGAGCACTTCGGTCGGGTCGAGGCCGAGCGTGCGGATCGCGTCGATTTCCTCGCGCGACTTCATCGAGCCGATCTGCGCGGTGAACGCGCTGCCGCTGCGACCGGCGATGAGGATCGCCGTGAGCAGCACGCCGAACTCGCGCAGGAACGAATAGCCGATGAGCTCGACCGTGTAGATCGTCGCGCCGAAATCCTTGAGCACGGTCGCGCCGAGGAAGGCGACGACGGCGCCGACGAGGAAGTTGAGCAGGACCACGATCGGAATCGCGTCGAGGCCGGTCTGCTCGAGATGGAAGGCGAGCGAGGTCAACCGCCAGCGCCGCGGGTTCGGCAGGCAGCGCGCGAGCGTGGCGAGGACCAGGCCGATGAAGCCGACGAGCTGCCACGCATCGCGGCCGATCTGCTCGAGCGCGGCGCCGGTGCGCGCGAGCAGGGCGACCACGCCGCTGCTGCGCGGCGGCGACGCCGGTTCGTGCACGAGGTCCACCTTGGCGACGGCATCGAGCAATGCGCGGCGACCGGCGTCGAGGCCGTCGATGCGCTCGTTGCCGGCGAGATCGAGCAGGAGCCGCGCGCCGGCGGTGTCGAGCCGACCGATGCCGCGCGCGTCGATGCGCGCCTGCGCCGGCAGCGACTCGCGCAACTTCGCGATCAGCGTGGCGATGCGCGGCGCGGCGGCGAGCGTCCAGTCGCCGCTGGCGGCGACGCCGTTGTCGTTGCGTTGGAGGTTGGCGGTCGCCGCGTCCTGCATCGGTCAAGGCTAGCAAGTCCCGGTGCAATCGGAAATCGCGGCGCGCCCCTCGCGCGCGGCGTGGCCGCCAAGGCATCATTGCGCGATGACCGCAGCCGCCCGCCCGACCGATACCGCGTATCCGCTGAAGACGCGCATCGGCTTCGTCGTCGAACTGTCGCGGCGCCTGCACGAATACGGCACCGCGGCGCCGCGTCTCGAGGACGTGATCAACCAGATCAGCGCGCGGCTCGGCCTGTCCTGCAACGTGCTGTCGACGCCGACTTCGATCGTCATGTCGTTTTCCGATCCTGCGGCCGGCGATGACCTCGCCGAGATCACCCAGGTCGTGCGCGTGCCGCCCGGCGAGGTCAATCTCGCGCGCCTGTGCCGCGTGGACGAGATCGCCGACCGCGTCATCACCGGCGACCTGGATCTTGGCGAAGGCCGGCGTGTACTGCGCGAGATCGGCGCACGCCGCCCCGTCCGCGCCACGTATGTGGCAACGGTATTCGGTTACGGCGTTGCCTCCGCTGCCATCGCGGCGATCCTGCACACGGGGTGGGTCGAGGTCGCCGTTGCATTCGCCAATGGCCTGCTCATCGGCGGCTTGAGCCTGCTGCCGCTGCGCTGGCCGACGTTCGGCAATGCGCTGGAGGCGATCGCCGCGCTGCTTTCGACGCTGGTCGCGATCCTCGTCGCGGTCTACGTCGCGCCGCTGGAACTGCGCGCGGTCGTCATCGCCAGCGTGATCGTGCTGATTCCGGGCATGACGCTGACGACGGCAGTACGCGAATTGTCGAGCCAGCACCTCATTTCCGGCACGGCGCGCATGATGGGCGCGTTGGCAACGCTGCTGAAGCTCCTGTTCGGGACTGCAGCCGCACTGCAGGGCTGCGCGCTGTTCGGAATCGTGCCGCCATCGGCCAGTTCGACGCCGATTCCGCCTTGGGGGGAGTGGGTCGGGATCTTTGCCGGCGCGGTGTCGTTCGCCGTGTTGTTCAAGAGTCCGCGCCGGCTCGCGCCGGTCGTGATCGCGGCGCCGCTGATCGGCTACGTCTGCACGCAGGTCGGCGGCTCGCACGTATCGCCAGTGTTCGGCACCTTCCTCGGCGGCCTCGTCATCGGTGCGCTGAGCAACCTGTTCGCGCGTTTCGCGCATCGCCCCGGCGCGCTGATCCGCGAGCCAGGCATCATCCTGCTCGTGCCCGGCAGCGTCGGTTTCCGCAGCCTGAGCTCGCTGATCGACCGCGACGTGCTGCTCGGCATCGATACCGCGGTCACGATGATGGCGCTGCTCATCGCCATTGTCGCCGGCCTGTTCTTCGGCGATTTCCTCATTCCGCCACGGCGCAAGCTCTGATGCCCATCGCAAGGCTGCAACCGTGGGTACTTTTCGGCGGCGTGCTGCTCGCATTTCTCGCCGGCATCATCAACGCGACCGGCTTCCTCGGCGTGCAGCATCAGGGCATCACCCATCTGACCGGCACGACCACGATGCTCGGCATCGCCGTCGCGGAGCGCGATTTCACGAATATCGGCCACTTCGCGCTGCTCATCGGTGCGTTCATGGCCGGCTGCGCGGCGAGCGGCGCAATCATCCGCGACGCGACGCTGCGGCTCGGCCGTCGCTACGGCGTCGTCCTCGCGGTAGAGGCCATGTTGCTGCTCGCCGCGGTGCCCCTGCTCGATGGCGGCAACCTCGCCGGCGAATACCTCGCCTCGGCCGCCTGCGGCCTGCAGAACGCAATGGCGAGCACCTACAGCGGTGCCGTGCTGCGCACGACGCATTTCTCGGGAACGCTGACCGATCTCGGCATCTTCATCGGCCATCGCCTGCGCGGATTGCCCGTCGATGGTCGGCGCGTGCGCCTGCTCACTTCGCTTGTCGTCTCGTTCGCATTGGGCGCGGTCGCGGGTACCTTGCTGTTCGGCATCTGGCGTTACCGCGCGCTCTACGTGCCAGCCGTCGCAACCGGATTTGCCGGCGCCGCTTACGGCATCTACCGCCACTGGCGCCTGCGCGCGGAACTGCGCGGCAAATCATCCTGAGCCGCACCCACCGGGAAGCGCCGTCGCGGCGCTTCCCGGCTGTTCGACTACTTCAACAGCGAGCGCAGCATCCACGCGGTCTTTTCGTGTTCCTGCATGCGCTGCGTGGCGAGGTCGGCGGTGGGCTGGTCATCGGCCTTGTCGGCGGCCTTGAACGTCTCGCGCGCTGTCCGCGCGACCGTCTCGTGGCCGTCGACGAGCTGCTGCACCATGCCCTTCCAGTCCGGCACGCCGGTTTCCTCGGCAATCGCGGTGAGCTTGCCGAATTGCGTGTAGGAACCCGGTGCATAGACGTCGAGCGCGCGAATGCGTTCGGCGATGACGTCGGCCGCGGTCCACAATTCGTTGTACTGCGTCTCGAACATCAGGTGCAGCGCATTGAACATCGAGCCGGTCACGTTCCAGTGGAAGCTGTGCGTCTTCAGGTACAGCGAATAGGTGTCGGCGAGCAGCCGGGACAGGTTCTTCGCGATCGTCTCGCGGTCCTTCTTGTTGATGCCGATGTCGATGGCCATGGAATGCTCCGTTCGGAAAGGGTGGCGCGACTTTAGCAATCGCCCCGCCTCTGCGAAAATCGAACTTGCGAATCGCCGCGATAGGCCGCAGTTATCGTCCTTCGCGCGCATCGGCGCTGGCCGTTCGCGCACCGTCTTTCCATTCCGTTGCCGATGTCCGAACTGACCGAACTTTCCCGCGCACTCGACGGCGTGCTCTCGCGCGACCGCGGCCGTTTGCTCGGCCGCTGGCGGCGATTGTCGTCGGGCAAGGCGGAGCCGCGCGACGAAGACGTCGCTGCGCTGCGCGCCGCGATCGACGCCTCGCGTGCGCGCGTCGCCGCGCGTGCGCAACGCGTGCCGGACATCCGCATCGACGAGGCGCTGCCGATCGCCGCGCGCGGCGACGAGATCGTCGAGCTGATCCGCAGGCACCAGGTCGTCGTGCTCGCCGGCGAAACCGGTTCGGGCAAGACCACGCAGTTGCCGAAACTCTGCCTCGCCGCCGGGCGCGGCACGGCCGGCATGATCGGTTGCACGCAGCCGCGGCGCATCGCCGCGCGCACGGTCGCTCGACGCGTCGCCGAGGAACTGGGTACGCAGGTCGGCGACCTCGTCGGTTTCCAGGTGCGTTTTTCCGACCAGAGCGGCGAGAACGCGCTGGTCAAGTTCATGACCGATGGCATCCTGCTCGCCGAAACGCAGGGCGATCCCTGGCTGTCCGCTTACGACACGATCATCCTCGACGAGGCGCACGAGCGCAGCCTCAACATCGATTTCCTGCTCGGCTACCTCAAGCGCCTGCTCGCGAAACGCCGCGACCTCAAGCTGATCGTCACCTCGGCGACGATCGATACGGTGCGCTTTGCCGAACATTTCGGCGGCGCGCCGGTCGTCGAGGTCGAAGGCCGCACGTATCCGGTCGAGGTGCGCTGGCGGCCCATCGAAACATTCGCGACCGAAGGTCGCGGCGATCTCCCTTCCCCTGCACAGCGGGGGAAGGTGCCGAAGGCGGAAGGGGGCAGGGCGCGAAAAGCGCCCCCTTCACCCCTGCGGGGAACTTCCCCCGCAAGCGGGGGAAGCGAAACGGAGCAGATCGTCGCCGCGGCCGACGAGATCACGCGCGAGGATCCGCGCGGCGACGTGCTCGTCTTCCTGCCCGGCGAACGCGAAATCCGCGACGCGCACCTCGCGCTGTCGCGGCGCAAATACCGCGAGACGGAAGTGCTCGCGCTGTATGCGCGCCTGTCCAACGCCGAGCAGGATCGCGTGTTCCGGCCCGGCCCGCAACGGCGCATCGTGCTCGCGACGAACGTCGCCGAAACCTCGTTGACCGTGCCGCGCATCCGCTACGTGATCGACACCGGCAGCGCGCGCGTCAAGCGCTACAACCCGCGCAACCAGCTCGAACGACTGCACATCGAGCCGATCTCGCAGGCCGCCGCCGACCAGCGCAAGGGCCGCTGCGGCCGCGTCGGTCCGGGCGTGTGCTATCGCCTCTACGCCGAAGACGACTACGCGCAGCGGCCGCGCTACACCGATCCGGAAATCCTGCGCACCTCTCTCGCCGGAGTGATCCTGCGCATGCTCGCGCTCAAGCTCGGCGATCCGGCGGACTTTCCGTTCGTCGAAGCGCCGAACGAGCGCGCGATCGGCGACGGTTATCGGCGCCTTTCCGAACTCGGCGCGGTGGACGAGGCGAAGCGCCTCACCGAAACCGGCCGCGTCATGGCGCGCCTGCCGATCGACGTCGCGCTGTCGCGCATGCTGATCGAGGCGGCGCGCCTGGGCGCGTTGCGCGAACTGCTCGTGCTCGCCGCGTTCCTGAGCGTCCAGGATCCGCGCGAACGGCCGGCCGATGCGCGCGCGCAGGCCGATGCCGCGCATGCGCGGTTCGCCGATCCGAAATCCGACTTCGTCGGCGTGCTGCGGCTGTGGACCGCGTACAGCACTGCGCACGAGGAACTCACGCAGTCGAAATTGCGCGACTGGTGCCAGATGCACTACCTGTCCTTCCTGCGCATGCGCGAATGGCGCGAACTGCACCGGCAGCTGCTCGTGCTCGCTGGCGACGAGCCGGGTTGGACGCTCGACGCGCCGGTTTCCTCAGCGGCATCGTCGCCGCGAAAGGCGCGCCCCGGTACGCCTGCGTCACGGTCCCGATCGACCGCGCCCGAGACGGAATCCGCGGCAGCGACGGACATGGACGCCGCACGCTACGAAATCGTGCACCGCTGCCTGCTTTCGGGCTGGCCGACGCAAGTCGGGCGCAAGGACGAGCGCGGCCAGTACCGCGGCACGCGAGAGCGCAGATTCGCGATCTTTCCCGGCTCGTCCGTCGCCAAGGCCGCGCCGCAGTGGCTGCTCGCCGGCCAGATCCTCGACCTCGCGAAGGTCTACGCGATGCTTTGCGCGAAAGTCGAGCCGCAATGGATCGAGCAGCAGGCCGCGCATCTGGTGAAGAAGTCGTGGCGCGACGCGCACTGGTCGCGCAAGCGCGGCGCGGTCGTTGCCCATGAGCAGGTGACATTGTTCGGACTCGCGCTCGCCGAGCGGCGCCTGGTGCAATTCGGCAGGCAGGACGTCGAGGAAGCGCATGCAATCTTCGTGCGCGAGGCGCTCGCGCGCTGCGAGATCGACGCGCGCGCCGACTTCGTGCGCGCCAATGCGCGCGTGCTCGCGCAGGCGCACGAGACCGAGGCCAAGCGCCGCCGCGCCGGACTCGTCCGCGACGAGGACGAGCTGGCCGCGTTCTTCGCCGGCAAGCTGCCGGCCGACATCAGCACGGCGGCCGCGCTCGATGCGTGGTATCGCCGTGCGTCGCCCGGCGAACAGGCGGCGCTGCATTGGTCGGAAGGCGACGTGCTCGGCGAGTCGGCCGGCGTCGGCGCGCGCGAATTTCCCGCGCAGCTCGATATCGCCGGCCACGCGCTGCGCCTGTTGTATCGTTTCGTGCCGGGCGACGAGGCAGACGGCGTGACGCTGCATGTGCCGCTCGCCTTCGTCAACGCGGTGCCGCCGGCGCGCTGCGGATGGCTCGTGCCGGGATTGCTCGAGGAAAAGGTCGCCGAGGCGATTCGCGGTTTGCCCAAGGCCTTGCGCCGCAATTTCGTGCCGGCGCCGGATTTCGCGCGCGCGTTCGCGCAAGCCGAAACGCCGCGCGACGAGCCGCTGTTCGACGTGCTCGCGCGCTACTTGCGCCGCGTCACCGGCACCGCCGTCGAGGCGAAGGATTTCGCCGCGGTCGAACTCCCGCCGCATTTGTCCATGCGCTTTCGCGTCTTCGACGAAGCCGGCGCGACGCTCGTCGAAAGCCGCGACCTCGCCGCGATCCAGTCGCAATGGACGGGCGCCGCGCGGGTAGCGTTCTCGCGCCGTGCCGACGTCGAACTCACGCGCGAGGAGGTCGATACCTTCGACTTCGACGAGATCCCCGACCGCATCGTCTCCGGCAGCGGATTGACTGCCTTTCCCGCGCTCGTCGATCTCGGCGAGAGCGTCGCGCTGCGCGTGTTCGAGCAGCGCGACGAAGCGCTCGGCGAACATCGCCGCGGCGTCGAGCGGCTGCTGCGCCGTGCGCTCGCGGACAAGGCCAAGCAGTCACGGCGGCAACTGCCGCTCGACCGCGGCCTGGCGCTCCAGTGGACGCCGCTTGGAAGTACCGACGCGCTGCGCGCCGACATCGTGGAAGGCGCGCTGCGCGACCGGCTCGTCGCGCACGATCTCGACGTGCGAGATCGTGGCGCGTTCGAACACCTGCGCGAGACGCTGGCGCGCGAGCTGTTCCCCGGCGCCATCGAACGCCTGGCGCTCGCCGAAGCCATCATCGCCGCCTACGCCGAGCTGCGTCCGCTGCTCGAACCGCCGCTGCTCGGCTTCGCCAAGGCGAACTACGACGACCTGCACGAACAGCTCGACGAACTGCTTGCGCCGGGCTTCTTGCGCGAGCTCGACACGTCGCGCCTCGCGCACCTGCCGCGCTACCTCAAGGCGATGAAGCTGCGGGCGCAGCGCCTGCGCCAGGATCCGGCGCGCGACCAGGCGCGCATGCTCGGCGTGCAGGTCTACTGGCGCGAGGTGCTCAGGCACCGCGCGAAGATGTCGAGCGATCCGGTGGTCGGGGAGCTGCGCTGGCTGGTCGAGGAACTGCGCGTGTCGACCTTCGCGCAGGAATTGCGCACGCCCGAGCCGGTGTCGCCGAAACGGCTTGCCAAGCTCGTCGAAGCGCTGCGCGGATAAGAAACCGCCCGCGACGAGCGGGCGGTCGGTGATGCTGGAAACGCGGTGGCGCGATTACTTCACGCGGCGCACGCGCACGCTGCAGCCGCAGCCTTCGACGATCATGAGCCAGCTGCCCATCATCATCGGCTTGATGCGTACCTTTGGACTCTCGAAATCGCCGGCCTTGAACGTGCCGGATTCGGCCTGCGCCCATTGCTGGCCGTTTTCGAGCGTGAACACGGTGTGCTCGCGCCAGCCCTTGAAGGTGCCCGCAATGGCGCTGTCGATCTCGCTGCGCTCGCCGACGTCGGTTTCGAAGGCGGGCGCGCCGCCCGCGCCGACATAGCGGACCGCGCCGCCATGCGCGCCGAGCCAGGCGTTCAGGTTCGCCAGTTCCTCGGGCGAGAGCTTGTCCAGGCCGGCGCCATGGAACTCTGCCTGCGACATGCGTTCTTCGAGCGTGGGAGCGGTAGTCTGGGCGCCGGCGGTGCCGGCGGTCGTGATCAGGCAAGCGAAAAGGAGGCTCGAAATCGGGCGCATAATATTTCCGGCAAAGGTGCGATCGGTGACCGCCGCCACAAAAATCCTTGTACAACGTGAACTTAACAGGTGCGCGCGGGCGCACTTGCCGCTAGAATGCAGCGGCTTCGAGTGTAGCAGAGGTTTGTCGAAGACATCCGCATGCTTCATGAGGCCCCGGTCGAAACGGCCACAAGTGTTCGCGCGCGTGCGTGCGAGTGACGCCATCGATGGCGAAGGTCCAGAGAATTCCAGAATGTCGTTGAAGCAGTTTGTCGGTTGTCTCGTCATCGGAGCCTCGGCTTCGGTTTCCTTTTCCTCCATCGCATTCGCGCAGAGCATCGCCACCGTCGTTGTCAACAACTCGGTGCAGAAGGTGCAAACGCCGACGACTGCTTCCACCACCGGCATCGCCTACAGCCAATCAGGCTCGGGCAGCCTGCTCCAGATATATACCGCCGGTTTCCTGTTCTGCGGCAATCCTGTCGGGCCGAATAGCGATCTCATAACGTTGCAGGCGGCGCACGAGGATCAGGCCTTCACGCCAGCCCATCCGTGGAAATTCGGTGCCGCCACCGACATTACGAGCGTCAGCTACGCGGGCAACTCGCTCAACGTGAACCGGAGCGCGAGCGGCGTGTCGTGGACCACGCTTGTATGCAACGGCGTGGGTAGTGTCGGCGACATGGTGTCCGGCCTCGCAGACGGGATCTTCGCCGGTGGTTTCGACTCCACCACCGTGACGAACTACAGCAACATGGTCAATTGGACGCCCGATCCGCAGCTCGGCTTCAACTGGAACCAGCCGGACTGGAGCGAAGTGCCGGTCAATGCCTGCATTTCCACGGCCGAGCAGCCAATGGCCGTCGTCGAGAACACGGCGTGCGCGGCGGTTACCGGCGTGCGCCACGACGCCAATCAGCCGACTTCGAACCTGCGGGCAGGTTCGATGTGGACCAATTCCACCGAATCATCCAAGTTCACCTATGTGTTCCGCGTCGACGTGCGCGCGGGCGCACAGCAGGCCTCGCAGAGTCCGACGCAGATCAGCATGCCCACGCAGATCAACGAATCGTCTACGTCGGGGGCCGAGACGTCCAGCGACGGCAGTGGCGTCATCGTCAAGGTGGTCGACGCCTACGACTCGACCTACCTGAAGGGTACGGGCAGCTACTGCCTGCTGGGCGAGCTTCCGGCGACGCTCAACAGTTCGGTATGTTCGGGCCACTCGCCGCAGTCCCTGAACAATGGACCGCTGTCGTTCTCGTTTTCGGTCTATCCGGCACCCGTGGGAACCGGCATTTCCTCGTTCTATTTCGCCGTGGTGCGCGACCTCAACGGCTTGCATTCCAACACCACCACGCCGGTTGTCGGGGCCTCGGTCCTCGTCGATGCCGCAGCTTTGACACTGTCGCCACCCGCGGACCAGTTTGTCGGCGACGATATCGTGTTCGGCTTCGTGTCGGATGCCGGCTCGGGTTTTCCGTGGATGCGGGAACCCTGATTCCAGCTGTCTGCCATAAACCGGATTTCGGCGCCTGTGGGCGCCGAAATTTTTTTGAGGGTCCGCAAATGTGGATGCTATGAGATCGCTGACATGAGTGCGATGCCCGCGACCTTGGCCGCTTGGCTTTCGGATCTGCCGCCGGGCGGCCGAGCGAGCGTGGTGCTGCAGCGTGCGTGCTCGCTCGCCGCTGAGCGCTGCCCCGTCCTCGGAGTTGCATGGCGCGACATCCAGCCGCAACTCATCGCCAGTCTGGAGGTGCTGCGCGGGCTCGGCGTCGACGAAGAAGCGCAGGCCGCCTGCGTGCTGCATGTATTGCGGTCGATCGATGCAATGCTGGCCGAAGAGGATTTCTCGGCATTCCCGGCCGACATACGCGCGCTCGTCGAAGGCCAGCACGCTGCCGAACGAGTCTGGGCGCTGTATGCCGAGCATGGCGCGAGCGGCGGCAGTGAAGGATTGCGCCGACTGCTGCTGGCGATCATCCGCGACCTGCGCGTCGTCTTCATCCTGCTCGCGCGCCAGCTCGTGCGCATGCGCGCGCTCGATGCCGCGCCCGAGGACGAGCGCCGCGCGGTGGCGCGGCTTACCGCGGACATGCACGCGCCGCTCGCCAACCGCCTCGGCATCTGGCAGCTCAAGTGGGAGCTCGAGGACCTCGCGTTTCGCTACCTGCAGCCGGACATCTACCGCTGCATCGCCAACCTGCTCGACGAAAGCCGCATCGCGCGCGAGCGCTGGATAGCCGACGCCAGGCGGCAGCTCATCGATGCGCTTACGCAGGCCGGCATCGCCGCCGACGTCGGTGGACGCCCGAAACATATCTATTCGATCTGGCGCAAGATGCAGCGCAAGGGCCGCGAGTTTTCCGAGCTCTATGACGTGCGCGCGCTGCGCGTGCTCGTCGGCGATGTCGGCGCCTGCTACGCCGCGCTCGGCGTCGTGCATTCGCTGTGGCCGTATATTCCCGGCGAGTTCGACGACTACATCGCCAACCCGAAGGGCAACCATTACCAGTCGCTGCACACCGCGGTCGTCGGGCCCGAGGGCAGGACGCTCGAAGTGCAGATCCGCACACACGACATGCACAGCCACGCCGAGCTCGGCGTGGCCGCGCACTGGCGGTACAAGGAAGGCGGAGGCGCCGATGCGAGCTTCGAACGCAAGATCGCGTGGATGCGCCAGCTCCTGGAGAACCGCGAAGGCGGCGAAGACGACGCCTCGCTGCTCGCCGGTTTCCGCACCGACGTCGTCGAGGATCGCGTCTACCTGCTCACGCCGAAGGGGCAGGTGATCGACTTGCCGCAGGGCGCGACGGCGCTCGACTTCGCCTACGCGATCCACACCGATGTCGGCCACCGCTGCCGCGGCGCCAAGGTCAACGGCCGCATCGTGCCGCTTGGGTTCCAGCCGGCCAGCGGCGATCGCGTCGAGATCCTGACCGGCAAGACCGGCGAGCCGCGACGCGACTGGCTGTCGCCACAGCTGGGTTTCCTGCGCACGCACCGCGCGCGCGACAAGGTGCGCGCCTGGTTCAACCGCGTCGATCTCGCGCAGAACCTCGCCGCCGGCCGCGCCGTGCTCGAACGCGAACTCAGGCGCCTCGCGCTGCCGCCCGACAACCTCGACAAGCTGCCCGAGCAATTCCGCCTGAAGACGCAGGATGAGCTGCTGCATGCGCTCGCGCTGGGTGACGTTACCTCGGGCCAGCTCGCACGCGCGCTGCACGAACTGAGCGTGCCCATGACGGGAGTTGCGCCACCGGCCCCGATCACGGCGTCCGCTTCGCGCGCGGCTGAAAGCGGCGGCGCGGTCGTCATTGAAGGCGTCGGCAACCTGCTCAGCCAGCTCGCACGCTGCTGCCGGCCGCTGCCCGGCGACGCCGTCGTCGGCTACATCACGCGCGGCCGCGGTGTCTCCGTGCATCGCGTCGATTGCGCCCAGGTCGCGGCGCTGCGCGAACGTGACGCGAGCCGTGTCATCCCGGTCGCGTGGGGCGCGCGCCCAGCGAAGAGCTACGAAGTCGATGTCGTCGTGCGCGGCTTCGACCGCAAATGGCTGCACAAGGACGTCAGCAACGTGATCGCCGCGGCGAACGCGCAGGTCGTTGCGGTCAACGCGCGCGTCGATGCGCGGCGCGGCGTCGCCGAAATGAACTACACGCTCAAGGTCGCCGATTTCGGTCAGCTCAGCGCGCTGCTGTCGCAGTTGCTCGCCGTGCCCAATGTGACCGAGGCACGGCGTCTCGCTTGATCGTTCCGCGAATCGCGGGCTGCGGATGTGCCATCGCACCAAACACGGGCGAGTCCGACCGGAACGGCGCGTGCTTTCGACGCAACTTTTCCTTCACGAATCGCGACGTGGCGCGGGTTCCGCGGATTTGCATGCGAACGGTCGCGATGCCGCCGCATGTTATGCTGCGCCGCCGTTCCGTGCGCGGCTCGCCCACGGGCGGGAATTCCCTGCGCAGGGCCTGAAACGTGATCGAGATTCCCGGTTATCGCATGTTGCGCCAACTCGGCCGCGGCGGCATGGCGACGGTCTATCTGGCGATCCAGGAATCGGTCGACCGCGAAGTCGCGCTCAAGGTCATGTCGCCGGCGCTGCTCGTCGATCCGAACTTCGGCGAACGCTTCCTGCGCGAGGCGCGCATCGCGGCCATGCTGCATCATCGCCACGTCGTCGGCATTCACGACGTCAGCCATGCCGGCGACTTGCATTACATCGCAATGGAATACATTGGCGGCGGTCCGGTGCTTTCGGGTATCGGCGCTCCGCTCGCGCCGGCGCTGGCGCTGCGCGTGACGCGCGAGATCGCCACCGCGCTTGCGTATGCGCAGGAAAAAGGCATCGTCCACCGCGACGTCAAGCCCGACAACATCCTGCTGCGTGATGACGGTTCGGCCGTGCTCACCGATTTCGGCATCGCGCGCGCGCACGAGTCCGCGCTGCGCATGACGCGCACCGGCGCGATCATCGGCACGCCGCACTACATGAGTCCCGAGCAGGCGCGCGGTCGCGCGGTCGACGGCCGCGCCGACCTCTACAGCCTCGGCATCGTGCTCCACGAAATGCTCGTCGGACACGTGCCGTACCGCGCCGAGGATTCGCTCGCGGTCGGCATCATGCACATCACCGAGCCGGTGCCGGCGCTGCCGAAAGAACTGGTCGCGTTGCAAGGGCTGCTCGATCGCTTGCTCGCCAAGGAACCCGATGATCGATTCCAGAGCGGCCACGAGGTTGCCGCGGCGATCACCGAACTCGAACGCATGCGCGAGTGGACGCCGCAGCCCGTGATCGGAAGCGTCAGCACACGCAGCGACACGCCGCTCGACGGCCTGCAGCCGATGTACGCGCTCGACCCGGCCGAGACGCCGTCGCGCACCTTGCACGGCCGGGCGGAGCCCCGCCTCGGCCGCATCGAAGAGATCGCCGCCGCCGCGGATGCGCGCGCGATGCGCGCCGAACGGAAGACGCCTTCACGCAGCACGCGCAGTCGCGGCGGCGCGTTCGCGATCGCGGCGCTTGCTCTGATCGTCGTCGCGGCCGGCGCGGCATGGCGCTACCAGGATGCGCTGCGCCACCTGTTGCCGCGCACCGAGTTCAACGACACGCTGTCGCGCGCCCAACAGGCATTCGATACTGGCAAGCTCGTCGGAAACCAGGGCGACAGCGCACGCGAATTGTTCCTTGCCGCGCGTGCGCAGGACCCGGACAACGATGTCGCGCGTCGCGGCCTCGATGCCGTTGCCAAGCGCCTGCTCGAGCAGGCGCAACAAGCATTGCAACGCGATGACCTCGCGACTGCGCGGAGCGATCTGGAAGCCGCTCGTGATTTGCTCGGGGGCGGCAGCGATGTCGACAGGCTCGCGCAGGCGATCAAACAAAGGGAGACACGCGGCGCAGCGCAGGTCGACATGACCGCGCAGACACTCGATGCCGCTGCTGCCGCGCTCGCGGCCGGCCGCATCGATGGCGCCGATGGCGCTGCCGCGCTCTACCAGCGCGTCATCGACGGCGACAAGGGCAACGCGATCGCGCAGGCCGGTTTGCGCAAATGCGCGGACGCGCTCGCTGCGCAGGCGCGCGCCGCGCTCGACAGCGGCGATGTCGCCACCGCGGCGGCGCGCGGCGACGACATCGCACGCATCCTGCCCAGCTATCCGGGCCAGACCGACCTGCTCGGCGACATCACCCGCGCCCGGGAAACTGCACGCGTCGCACAGGATGCCAAGCTGGCCGCCCTGCTTGATCGCGCCGAGGCGAGCGCGAAAGCGGGACGATTGAGTGGAGCCGACGATGCCGCGCTCGAACTGTTCCGCGAAGCGCAGCGCCTCGACCCGGACAATGCCCGGGCATTGCAGGGGCTACGCCGCATCGCCCAGGCGTTCCTCGTGCGCGCGAACGCGGCGATCGACGACGACAACCCGGGTGAAGCGGAAAAGCTCGTCGCCAGCGCCGCCCGGATCGCGCCGGATATGCCCGACCTGCGCGCGACGCGCATCAACTTGCGCGAATTGCACGAACGCCTTGACATCGACGCGCAGCACGCGAACGTCACGCTCACACAGGCCGCACAGGTGCAGCGCCTTGTCGCCGACGCCGAGCGCGCCGCGCAGGCCGGCGACCTCATCGTGCCGCCCGGCGACAGCGCGTTCGACAAATACCGCGCCGCGCTTGCCATCGACGGCCGTTCCGCCGCGGCGCGCAATGGCCTCGCGCACTTGCCGGCGCGCGCCAAGGAATTGTTCGCGCAGGCGCTCGCCAGCGGCGCACCGCAACGTGCGCACAACCTGCTCGAGGCCGTGCGCCAGGTCGCGCCCGACGATCCGGCCTTGCCCGCGCTTGGCGACAAGCTCGCCAATGCCTTCCTCGATCAGGCCGACCAGCGCATCGGCGAAGGCCGTCGCGACGATGCCACGCGCGCGCTCGACGCGGCGCGTTCGCTGAGTCCCGGCAGTCCGCGCATCGCGCCGCTGCAGGCGCGCCTGCGCGCGATGATCGACGCGCACGGCTGAGCGCGCCATGTGTCTCGTCCTGATTGCGATCGGGGTCGTACCGCGCGCGCCGCTGCTGCTGCTCGGCAACCGCGACGAATTCCACGGTCGCGCCAGCGCGCCTGCGCAGGCGTGGCGGGAAGACGCGCGCATCGCCGGCGGACGCGATCTCGTCGCCGGCGGCAGCTGGCTCGCCGCACGCAGCGATGGCCGCTTCGCGACCGTGACCAACGTGCGCAGCGGCGTGCCGGCGACCGCGCCGAAATCGCGTGGCGCGCTCGTGCACGACTTCGTGCTCGGCAATGAAACACCTGATGCGTACCTGCGCGACGTCCGCGCGGACATCGACGAATTCGGCGCATTCAACCTCGTTGTCGGCGACCGCAATGATGTCCGCCTGCTGAGCAGCACGGGCGGCGACGCGAAGGCTCTCGGCGCTGGCATCCATGTCGTCAGCAATGGCGCGCCGCACGTGCATTGGCCGAAGACACGGCGCTTGCTGGCGCGTTTCGAAGCATGGCTCGCTGCCGGTGGCGAGGACGAATCGGCGGCGCTCGACCTGCTCCACGACGAAACGCAGCCAGCCGATGCGCAATTGCCGAACACCGGCGTCGGCCTCGATCTCGAGCGCATCCTCGCGCCGATCTTCATCCGTGGCGAACGCTACGGCACGCGCGCCGGCAGCCTGCTCGTGCGGCGCGACGACGGCAGCGTGCTGCTGCGCGAACGCCGCTTCGGTCCGCACGGCGTTTTCGATGGCGAAGGTGCGTGGCTTGCGACGGCCGGTGCGCCGTTCGCCGAAGCCTGATCGGAAATCTCAGCGTTCGAACAGCTTTTCGACCGCTGCGCGCGCTGCCGCGAAAGAGAAGTGACGCTCGACATTGGCGAGTCCGTTCGCCGACAGGCGATTCCACAACGCCTCGTCGCGATACAGGCGCACGACCGCGTCGGCGAAATCCGCGGCATCGCCGGCGACGAGCACGTCCTCGCCGCCGCGCACGTGCATGCCTTCGACCGCGATCGGCGTCGCGACGACGGGCAGGCCGCAGCTCATCGCCATGTTGACCTTGCCCTTGACGCCCGCGCCGTAGCGCAGCGGCGCGACCGAGACGCGGCAGCCGTCCATGAACGGCATGATGTCCTCGACGAAGCCGTGCACGACGACATGCTCGCTCGCGAGCGCCTGGATCGACGCCGGCACACGGCTGCCGATGACATGAAGACGCGCCTCGGGAATCGCCGCGCGCACGCGATCGAACACCTCGCGCACGAACCATTCGACCGCATCGACGTTAGGCGGATGCTGGAAGCCGCCGACGAAAACGAGATCGGCGCGTTCGGAGAAGCCACGCTTGCGGCCGTGTACCTCGTGCACGTTCGACAGCACGTCGACGCGCGCGCCGGGTGCGTCGCGCGCGAGCAGTTCCTGCTCGACCGGGCTGACCACGAGCGTGACGTCGCTGTCGCGGATCAGCTTGAGCTCCTGCGCACGCGTCGTCGCCGCCGTGCGCGCGAGCGCCGCATCGCCCGACAGTTCCGCCGCGCGCTGCTCGCGCAGGTAATGCAGGTCGACGGTGTCGAAGACGAGCCTTGCCCGCTGCGCATACAGACGCACGAGGCCGGCGAACGGCGCGGCGACGTAGTGGCGCGAGAGGATCACGAGATCGAATTCGGCGCCGCGTTCGCGCAGGAATTTCACCGGATCCTGCGCGTACGGCGCATACAGCGCCTCGACGCCGAGCGCCTGAAGCGCGGGCGTGTAGCGTTCGACGTACAGGCGGTTTTCCGGCATGAAGCTCGCCTGGCAGCCGAGGTCGCCGAGCACGCGCATGAGGTTGACCATGCGCAGCGAGCCGGAATCGTGATCGGGCATCGGCGTGGTCGCGTCGATGACGAGCACGCGCTTTTTCGCGCGGTGCGTCGCGGCGAGGCCGATCGGCGTTCCCGGCTTCGGCTGGCGCGCGAGCGCGTCCTTCCACTTGTCGAGGAATTTCTCGCGGTTGACGACCTGGTAGCGCTTGGTGCCGCTCGCCGTGTCGGTGCCCGAGGTGATGCCCTCGAAATGCACGACGACGGAGGCGGGTTCGACGTAGACCTTGAGCCCGGCCGCGCGCACCGCGAAGGCGAGGTCGGTATCCTCGTAGTAGGCCGGCGCGTAGCGCGTGTCGAAGCGGCCGAGGCGCTCGAACAGCTCGCGACGCAACAGGATCGCCGCGCCCGAGCAGTAGTCGACCTCGCGGCGGAACGAGTAGCGCGGATCGGCGGGATCCTCGAAACGTCCGTAGTTCCAGCCAGAAGCGTCGTCGAAAACGATGCCGCCCGCTTCCTGCAGCCGGCCGTCGGGATAGACGAGCTTGGCGCCGACGAGGCCGGCGTCGGGTGCCGTCTCGAGGCAGTGCACGAGCGCGTCCAGCCAGCCCGCGGTGACGACGGTATCGTTGTTGAGGAACAGTACGCAGTCGCCGCGTGCCATCTCGGCGCCCGCATTGCACGAGCCAATGAAGCCGAGGTTGCGCGCATTGCGCAGCGCGCGGATGCCGCCGACATTGGCGAGGCGCTGCGGCGTCGCATCGTTCGAGCCGTCGTCGACGACGATGACCTCGAACGGAACCTTGCCCGCGTGTTCGCCGATTGAACGCAGGCAGGCGAGCGTGTATTCGATCTTGTCGTAGACCGGGATCACGATCGACACGCGCGGGGCTTCGCTGGTCGGCACGGAGAAAGGCGTCGCGTCGTCGACGGGCGCTGCATAGGTCTTCGCCTGGAACGTCGATCCCGGCGCGCGCCATTCCTGCGCAATGCGCGCGAGCGTGCCGCGCAGGCCGCGCTGCGCGAGGCTGCCGCGCGTGCGCGCGAGAAGGGCGCGCACACGGCTCGTTCGGAAAGCGAGCGCGGCACGCAGCGCGCGCTGACGCGCATTGGCGCTGCGCAGCGGTCGCGTGATTCGCCACGACAGCGAAGCGGCCATCTGCTCCTGCAACGGCTTGAAGTGTTGAAGCTGCGCATCGAGTGAAAGCGCCCAGCGCGTGCGTTCTTCCAGCTCGCCTTGCGCCGCCGCCAGCTGCTTGTCGAGCGCATGCCCCCACTCGCCGCGGCGTTCGTTCTCGCGCGTGGTGCGCTCGAGGTCCGCTTCGAGCCTGCGCGTTTGCGCCTGCGCCTGCGCGAGCGATGCAGTGGCGGTCGCCAGTTCCAGCAGCGCGCCATTCGCCGTCGCCAGTGGATAGCGCATGGCGCGCTGGGGCGCGAGTCCGAGCAGGACGTTGTGCGCTTCCGCCATGGCCGCCGTCGTCGGCTCGAAGCGCGTGGACAGGCGTTCGCGCACGCGCGCGACCGCGTCGCGTTCGCCCGCGAGCTCCGCGGCACGCGCGACCAGCGCATCCGCCTCCGGCGCAATGAGGAAACCGTCGACGCCGTCCTCGACGCGTTCGGCGAGCGCGCCGACGCGCGTCGCGATGACGGGCAAGCCGAGGCTGCGCAGCTCCGACAGCGTGTAGCTGAAGGTTTCGGCGACGGTTGGCAGCAGCAGCGCGGCGTCCGGGCGCAGGCGTGCGAGCAGGCCGGGCAGGTCGTCGCGACGATAGTCGAGCAGGACATGGACGCCGCGCTGCCCGAACAGTTCGTGCGCATCGGCGCCGGCGCCGAGCAGGAACAGCTCGGCGAACTCGCGCAGGCGCGGCAGCGCCTCGGCGAGCAGGCGCGCGCCCTTGCCCGCGCGAACGCGGCCGATCATGACCAGGCGCAACTTGTCGCGTGCGGGCGGCGCTTCCACGTGCGGCGCATCGTGCAGCCACGCAGCGAGCCCGTGCGGGATCACCGCGTTGCGCAGCGCCGCGAGTTCCGGCGCGAGGCGCAGTTCGTTGGCGAGCGCGGAACGGCTCGGCGCGACCAATGTCGCCTGCGCATCGAGCGCGGCGCGCACGAACGCGTCGCGCAGGCGCTTCCAGTGGGCAGGATCGTGATTCGCGAATACGTCGTCGCTGCCCGCATCGGCGAGATCGCGCGCGCGTTGCGCGTCGTCGAACATGAGCGCGGCGTCGCCGAAATCGCAATGCAGCGCCGGCCACAGCGGATAGTGGTCGTGCAGGATGCAGGCCGTCGGCAGGCGTGTGCGCAACGCGTCGAGGCTGTGGCCGATCAGCGAGGAAACGACGACCGCGTCGACGCAGTACGTGCGCACGACGTCGCCGAGCAGTTCGCGATACGTCGCGTCGGCGAGCGCGGTGTCGGCGATCGGACGCGGCAGCGGCCAGCGCGCGAGCGGCGGCCCGCTCATCGAGCCGTCGTGGAGTTCAAGCCATTCGCCGTGACGGCGATGCGCGAAGCGGCCGCGCGCGATCAGCACGAGGTGATGCGCGCTGTCGTCGGCCGCGGCGAAATCACGCACCCAGCGCTCGGCGCCGCCGCCCCAGCCGTGCAGCACATGCAGGATGACGGGCCTGGCGTCGAGACCGGGTTTGCCCGGCGACGATTTCCCGGCGAGCGCGGCGGCGACGCGCTGTCGCAGCGGCGCGAGCGGCGAGGGCGGCTCGGGGTGGCGCGGATCGGGTTCGGGTGAACCGGGCAGGGCGATATCCGCGATGCCGCCAACGAACAGGTGATCGAGTACGACGACGCGCAAGCCGGTCGCATCGAGTTCGTCCCGATCGATGACGTTGCCGGCGCCCAGTTGCGCAAGCCGTTCGCCGTGCCATGCCGACAGCGGACTTGCCATGGCGGGAAGCGGATCTTCGACGGTCGCGCGCGATGAATACGCGAAACAGATCGCGTCGAGCATCGCGGCGGTTGCCGTCGTCGTCATTTCACGGGCGATCGGGCGACGCCATGCGCCGTCGAGCGGGCGTGCGCCAAGCACGCCGTCTGCTTCGAGCGCGTGCAGCAGTCGTTCGCAGGCGAGCTCCGGCAACTCCGCGTCGGCGTCGACGAGAACGAGATGTTCGCCGGGAAAGCGCCGCGACGCCGCGGCGAGCAACGCCGCTTCCGTCGAAACATCGCCGACATCCGGCACGCGCTCGACGCCGTCCCACGCCACCGTCGCGGCGCACTCGCCCAACAGCGCGATGCGCGCGTGCGCCGGCAGGCGCGCACGCAAGGCGTCGAGCTGCGCCACCGACGACGCGCCGACGGCATGGATGCATACGCGCAGCGGTGTCTCGCGCTTCGCCGCTGCGTCGTTCGCGGGCGGCGGGGCGGGAATCGGGCTGGCGTGCATCAAGCCTCCGGGTGGCCATCGTCGAAACAGCGATTATCACCCGCGCAGGCATCGGGCGGCGTGCTGTCCGCCATCGGGCGCGTGCCGGCCGCAAGCGGCGCATGGTCGGAAGCGGCGCGCAGTCCGACGTGCCGACCTCGCCGCCCGTGCGCGACGCGGCTACACTCGCGACCGTTTCCGCAACGATCGCACCCGCTTGTCCTTCGCATCGAGTTCGTTCAACGCCCTGCGCGCGATCTGGCGCATCGTGCGCATTCCGGTCTGGCTCGGCCTCGGCGTCGCGATCGGCTTCCTCGTCCCGTACGTGCTTTACCTTGATCGCCAGGTACGCAGCCGCTTCGACGACCTGTCGTGGCAGTTCCCGAGCCGCGTCTATGCGCGGCCGCTCGAACTCGCGCCGGGCCTGCCGATGAACGCGCAGGCGCTCCGCGTCGAGCTCGACGCGGAGCGGTACACGGAAGATCCCGCGGCGCGCGCGCCGGGCACGTTCCATCGCGACGGCGACCGCTACACGATTTCGCGGCGCGAATTCATCTACCTCGATGGCCGCGAGCGTGCGCGACGCATCGTGGTCACACTCGACAAGGGCCGCGTCGCCACGCTTGCCGACGCCGACAGCCGCGCGCCGATCGAGCGCGTGCGGCTCGATCCGGCGCGCATCGCGACACTGTACGGCCAGTCGCAGGAAGATCGCCGCGTCGTCGCGCTCGGCGAAGTGCCGCCGCTGCTGCTGTCGGGGTTGCAGGCGGTCGAAGATCGCGACTTCAAGCACCACCATGGCGTCAACATCAGTGCGATCGTGCGCGCGGCGTGGGCCAACCTCGTCGCCGGCCGCGTCGTGCAGGGCGGCTCGACGCTGACCCAGCAACTCGTCAAGAACCTGTTCCTCGACCGCGGCCAGACGCTCGCGCGCAAGTTCAACGAGGCGCTGCTGTCGCTCGTCATCGAGGCGCACTACGACAAGCGGCGCATCCTCGAGGCCTACGTCAACGAGGTCTTTCTCGGCCAGCAGGGCGCGCAGGCGGTGCACGGCTTTGCCGCGGCGAGCGAGTTCTATTTCGGCCGCGACCTGCGCACGCTCGGCCCGGCCGACACCGCGTTGCTGGTCGGGCTCGTGCAGGGACCGAGCCTGTACGATCCGCGCCGCAATCCGTCGGGCGCACTGGCGCGGCGCAACGTCGTGCTCGGCGTGTTCCGCGACACCGGCCTGATCGACGCGGCGACGTTCGCCAGCGCGAGCAGGCAGCCGATTGGCACCGCGGCGAGCGCGACGCTGCCGCGCGATCGCTATCCGGCCTTCCTCGATCTCGTGCGCCGCCAGCTCACGCAGGACTATCCGGCCGATGCGCTCAACGGCGCCGGCCTGGCCATCCATACGACGCTGTCGCCCTCGGCGCAGGCGTTCGGCGAACAGGCCATCGACAAGGCGCTCGATGCGCTGGGCAAGCGCGGCGACGACCTCGAGGCCGCACTCGTCGTCACCGGCGCGCGCGACGGCGAAGTGCGCGCGGTGATTGGCAGCCGCGACGTCGATGCGCCCGGCTTCAACCGTGCGCTCGATGCGCTCAGGCCGATCGGTTCGCTGGTCAAGCCGTTCGTCAACCTCGTCGCACTCGCGCAGCCGCAACGCTATTCGCTGGCGACGTTGCTCGACGACAGTCCGATCGACCTGCCGCAGCCGGGCGGCGGCCGCTGGCGGCCCCAGAACGACGACCGCCAGTCGCACGGCCAAGTGCTGCTCGTGGACGCGCTCGCCAAGAGCTGGAACCTCGCCACGATCAACCTCGGCCAGCGCATCGGCATCGACCGCGTGCGCGGCTTCCTCGAATCGTTTGGACTCGGCCGCGCGATCAATCCGAATCCGTCGATGCTGCTCGGCGCGATCGACCTGAGTCCGTTCGATGTCGCTCGGCTCTACCAGTACCTTGCCGCAGACGGCCATGCGTTGCCGCTGCGCGCGCTGCGCGGCGTGCTCGACGCGCAGGGCCGGCCGCTGACTCGCTACGCGAGCAAGCCCGGCGCCGGCGACTACGCGACGGCCGCGCGGCTGACGACCTACGCGATGCAGCAGGTCGCGATTTCGGGCACGGCGCATGCGATCAACGATTCCGGACTCGGCTGGCTGCACGCGGCCGGCAAGACCGGCACCAGCGACACGCAGCGCGACGCGTGGTTCGCCGGCTTCACGGGCGACACGCTTGCGGTCGCCTGGGTCGGCCGCGACGACAACAAGCCGACCACGCTGTTCGGCGCGACCGGAGGCTTGCGCGTGTGGATCGAACTCATGAAGCGGCTGCCGACCGTGCCGCTCGTCGTTCCCCAGGATGGCATCGAGCAGGCCTGGGTGAATCCGCAGTCCGGCAAGCGTAGCGATGCCGCGTGCAGCGGCGCGCGCGAGTTGCCGTTTGCGAGCGGTTATGCACCGACCGAGGAAGAGCATTGTCCGCTCGACCAGCTCCGGCAGTTCTTCGGCGTCGAGGGACATTGAGCCGGCTTGACCGTGCGAGAATGCGCGGATGACGATCAACGGAACGATGCAGATGTTTCTCCGCAGCCTTGTCGCGAGCTTGGTTTTCCTTTTCCTGGTTTCTTGCGCGCAGACCGGCGCCCCGGTCGCGCCGAAGGGCCCGCCGCCGCTGGATCGCGCCGCCGCGCTGCGCGCGATCCGCGATGCCGGCCACGGCCTCGATTCCGCCGTGCAGGTGCAGCCGCTGCGCGACGCCGCGATCGATGGGTATGCGCAGCAGTCGCGCGAGGCCGAGGCGCGCAATGACTACGCTGGTGCCGCCGCGTCGATGGACAAGGCGCTGCATCTCGCGCCGGACGCACCCGACCTGTTGCAGTCGCGCGCCGAGATCGACATCGCGCGGGGCGATTTCGAACAGGCCGAAAAGAACGCGCTCAAGAGTTTCTCGCTCGGCCCGAAGGTCGGCAGCCTTTGTGCGAAGAACTGGCAGACCGTCGTCGAGGCGCGCACCGCCATGGGCGACGCGGCGAGTGTGCAGCAGGCGACGCAGCGCGTGAAGGAATGCCGCGTCAAGCCGATCCAGCGCATGTGAGGTCGATTGTTGATCGAGGCTCGAGCATGAGCGCAGTCCGGCGCCGGCGGACGCCATGCTGAGCGCAGCGGAACTGCTCGGTGCCGACGGTCCGTTCGCGCGGGAGGTTCCCGGCTTCGTCCCGCGCGAAGCGCAGCAGGCGATGGCGGCGGTCGTCGAGGAAGCGATCGCCGATCGCCAGATGCTCGTCGCCGAAGCGGGCACGGGCACCGGCAAGACCTTCGCGTACCTCGTGCCGGCGTTGATGTCCGGCAAGCGCGTCATCGTTTCGACGGGCACGAAGACGCTGCAGGACCAGCTGTTCCATCGCGACCTGCCGCGCGTGCGCAGCGTGCTCGGCGCGCGACTGTCGGCGGCCCTGCTCAAGGGGCGCGCGAACTATCTGTGCCTGCATCGGCTGGAGCAGGCGCACAAGGACGGTCGTTTCGGCTCGCGCGAGGAAGTGTCGCAGCTGCAGGCGATCCAGGCATGGTCGAAGCGCACGCTCGCCGGCGATCGCGCGGAGCTGGCCGAAGTCGCCGAGGATTCGTCGCTGTGGCCACGCGTGACCTCGACCGCCGAGAACTGTCTCGGCGCGGAATGCCCGATGTTCAACGACTGCTTCGTGGTCAAGGCGCGGCGCGCGGCGCAGGAGGCCGATCTCGTCGTCGTGAATCATCACCTGCTGTTCGCCGACCTCGCCATCAAGCAGGAAGGTTTCGGAGAAATCCTGCCCGGCGCGCACGCTTTCATCCTCGACGAGGCGCACCAGATTCCCGAACTCGCCGGTCAGTTCTTCTCGGTCACGCTGTCTGCGCGTCAGCTCAACGAGCTCGCCACCGACACGCTTGCCGAATGCGCCAACGTCAGTGGCGCGCTCGCGCCGCTGCGCGAGCCGCTCGATGCGCTGGGCGGCGCAGTGAAGAAGCTGCGCCTCGCGCTCGATCCGTTCCCCGCGAAAGGCGCGTTCGTGCAGATCGAGCGCGACGACAACGTCGAACGCGAACTGGCGGCATTGTCCGAGGCGCTCGCCGCGCTCGCCGACGCGCTCGACAAGCAGGCCTCGCGCAGCCGCGGCCTCGACAGCGTGCGCGAGCGCGCGGCCGAACAGTCGGCGCGGCTCACGCATCTCGTGGACAGCGGTGCGCGCGACGCCGTGCACTGGTACGAACTCACGGCGCACGGATTTTCCTTCCACGCGACGCCGCTCGACATCGCGCAACCGCTGCGCGAACTTCGCGAGCAGAGCCATGCCGCCTGGATCTTCACCTCGGCCACGCTCACCGTCGGCGGCCGCTTCGAACATTTCTGCCGGCAGCTCGGCTTGTCCGATCCTGTCGAACTGGCTGTCGACAGTCCCTTCGATTTCGCGAAGCAGGCGCTTGCGTATCTGCCCGAAGGCCTGCCCGATCCGTCTTCGGAAAGCTACATCGAACGCGTGCTCGACGCCGTCGTGCCCGTGCTCGAAGCCTCGCGCGGCCGCGCTTTCCTGCTCTTCACCTCGCATCGCGCGCTGCGTCGTGCCGCCGAATTGTTGCCGGCGCGTGTCGTCTTTCCGCTGTTCGTGCAGGGCACGCTGCCGCGCAACCAGTTGCTCGAGGCGTTTCGCGCTTCGGGCAACGGCGTGCTGCTCGGTGCCGCGAGTTTCTGGGAAGGCGTCGATGTCGCCGGCGATGCGCTCAGCGTCGTCGTCATCGACAAGCTGCCGTTCGCCGCGCCCGACGATCCCGTGCTCGTCGCACGCCTGGACGCGCTGCGCGAGGTTGGCGGCAATCCGTTCTTCGAGTGGCAGGTGCCCAATGCCGTGATCGCGCTCAAGCAGGGCGCCGGCCGGCTCATACGCGACATCCATGATCGCGGCGTACTCGTGTTGTGCGATCCGCGGCTGACCACGCGCGGTTACGGCAAGCTGTTCCTGGCCAGCATCCCGCCGATGGCGCGGACCAGGCGCGCCGAAGAGGCGCGGCAATTCTTCGGCTCGAGCACTGCCTGAGCACGTGCCTCGCGGCGCCAGACGAGTCGCGCCGCGCAGGGCGGGCAGCACGTCCTGCACGGAATGTCCGGCTCATGGGCAAATCCTTCTCGCGGTTGCAGCACCGGGATCGGCGGAAGATTCGACTTTTCTTTTGCCAACAAGCCGCTGGCCTGATGTTGCGATGCGGAATGGCTGAACGGATGCCAAATGCTATAAAGCCTCGCTGACTTCCGGTTCTCCGCATCAGCTTTCCGTCCGATCGCTCCCGATGCATCGGATGTCCTCGGTACCTGTCTGTCCTCTGGGGCCGGCAAACAGCAATGAGGTTTTTCGCACATGGTTAAGTCGTTTCGACTCTTGACATTGTCGTCCGCAGTCGGTCTGGCGCTGGTCGGCGTGGGCCTGCAGAGTTCGGTGGTCGCGCACGCGACTGATGGCGCCGGCGCGGTGCAGTCGTCTGCCGCGAAAGAGGCGTACATCATCACCTTCGCCGAAGAAGGCATGGTGAGCTTCAAGGGCGGCGTTGCCGGCCTGCGGGCCACGGCGCCGGCTGCGACGGGCAAGCGCAAGCTCGACATCCACTCTGCAGCCGCGACCAGCTACGAAAGCTATCTCGCCAGTCAGCGCGCGCAATATCGCGCCGCGATCGAGAGCACGCTCGGTCATGCGCTCAATGTCACGCACAGCTACTCGATCACGCTGAACGGCATCGCTGCGGATCTCAGTGCGGACGAAGCAGCGCGCATCCGTGGCCTTTCCGGCATCAAGTCGGTTGAACCGGCCGGTGTGGAACACCTCGTCACCTATCGCGGACCGAAGTTCATCGGCGCCGACACGATCTGGGACGGCTCGAACACGCCCGACCATGTGGGCACCAAGGGCCAGGGCATCATCGTCGGCGACCTCGACGGCGGCACCAACTCCGATCACCCGTCGTTTGCCGACGACCCGGCCTGTGGATTCGGCCCTTCCAACCACAAGCTCAAGGCGGTGGACTGCAGCGCGAGTTCGGGCGGAGTGTGCACGGGCACCACTCCCGAAGCCAATCCCGGCTACGGCCACGGCGTGCATACCGCGAGCACCGCGGCTGGCAACACCCTCGACAATACCGCCTCGCCCGCTCCGGCACTGCCCGACGGCGTGACGATGTCCGGCGTGGCGCCCTGTGCGACGCTGTATCACTACAAGGTCTGCGCGACCAACAACTGCAGCGGCAGCTGGATCCTGGCCGGCATCCAGAATGCGATCGCCGATGGCGTCGACGTCATCAACTTCTCGATTTCCGGCGGCACGTCGCCGTGGAGCTCGAGCGACAACGACCGCAACTTCCTCGATGCCGTCCACGCCGACGTGTTCGTCTCCGCGGCAGCGGGCAACAACAGCAGCGCCGATCCTACGGTCATCGGCCGCGTCAACCATCGCGGTCCGTGGGTCATGACCGTGGCCGCCGCGTCGCAGGATCAGCAGATCGGTCCCACGCTGAAGATCACCGGTCCCGGCACGCCGGATCCGGTCCTGATGGGACTTCCGTTGACGCCCGGCAGCACGTCGCCGGCAGCGGTGGCGTTGACCAGCTCTCCGGTGAAGTCCTACCCGACCAACATCGAGGGCTGCACGGACAGCGGCGGCATTCCCGCCGGTACGTTCGATGGCGCCATCGCCGTGATCCGCCGCGGTACCTGCGCCTTCACGGAAAAGATCACCAACGCCTACAACGCCGGCGCGGTCGCCGTGGTCATCGGCAACAACCAGCCGGGCTCCATCTCGATGGACACGACCGGCGCGCCTTCGGTGCCGAGCTTCTCGATCAGCAGCCAAGGCCCGTCCGACGTGCTGCTCGCGTTCCTCGCCGGCAACGGCACCAGCGGTACGGGAGACCTTGCTCCGATCGGCCTCGGCTTGACCCAAGGTGACGTGCTCGCCGACTTCAGCTATCGCGGTCCGACACCCGCGCCGTTGGCCGACGAGACCAAGCCCGACATCTCGGCTCCGGGCGTGAACATCTACGCTGCGCTCGATGACCAGGACGGCAACTACGGTTTCATGAGCGGCACGTCGATGGCGACGCCGCACGTCACCGGCGCCGCGGCGCTGATGCGCGCCGTGCATCCGGACTGGACCGTGACCGAAGTCAAGTCGGCCATGATGACGACCGCGACCAACGCTGACGGCGTCCAGGAAGACGGCGTCACGCCGTGGAACATCGACGATGTCGGCAGCGGCCGCGTCGACCTGACCAAGGCGGCGCTCGCCGGCCTGACCCTGGACGAAACCTACGACAACTTCCTGGCGGCGAACCCGTCCGGCGGCACGATCAACATCAAGGATCTCAACCTGCCGGCGCTGCGCAATCTCAATTGCACGCCGAACTGCACCTGGACGCGTACCGTCAAGAACCGGATGTCGACCGAAGGCACCTGGAACGTCACGACCGATGCCCCGGGCACCGTGGGCACGAGCTTCGTGATGTCGGCCACCCCGTCGCACTTCACGCTGGCTCCGGGCGCGACGCAGGCGATTACCTTCACGGTCACGGCCAACGGCGACGTCACCTCCGCAATCGCGTTCGGCAATGCGATCCTCACGGAAGCCGGCGGCCACTCGCCCGCGCAGCACCTCACCATCGCCATCAAGGGCCAAGGTACGGTCGAAGCACCGCCGCCTTGCTCGGCGGAGGACGAGATCTTCTGCGACGGCTTCGACGATGCAGGCACCGAACCGGCTTGCGATCCGCAGCAGCTGTTCGAGGATCCGAGCTTCGAGCAGATGGATACGTTCTGGGAAGCCAGCGACGACGTGTTCGGTTCGCCGTTCTGCGACGATACCTGTTCGGACGACGGCTTTCCGCCGCATTCCGGCGACATCTTCGTCTGGATCGGTGGAACGACCGAACCCGATGCGGGCCACGTCAGCCAGCAGGTCACGTTCCCGAGCGGACAGCCGCGCTGGTTGAACTGGTGGATGGTGAACCAGCTCGTCGCCGACCCGAGCGCCACCGTCACGGTGACGATCGACGGCTCGGAGATCCAGAGCATCGGACCGACCGCGCAGCCTGACCAGGACTACGTCCCGCAGACGTTGCAGATTCCGGCTTCGTACCTCGATGGTCAGCCGCACACCGTGGCGATCAACTATTCGTCGGCAGGATCGCAGGGTGGGGTCGATCCCGTGGGCGTGATGCTCGACGACGTCACGCTGGATTGCAGCGCGCAGCAGACGCGTTCGACCCGTCCGACGTCGACCGATCCGGTGCGCGCGGCCCTTCGCCGCATGCGCTGATCATCGGTTTGTGACTGGATGTTTGAAGGCCTCCCTCGGGAGGCCTTCTTTTTTGGGAGCCTTGCGATCGCTGCCGCGTGGTTCCGCGTTCACTCCGTGGTGCGGAGGCATGCGATCATGCGCCGATGATTCGTGCGGGTCTTATTTCCCGGTGTCTGCGCATGGTGGTGCTCGGCTCGATGGCGGCACTCGGTGCCTGCGCCACGCTGCGCACCGACGTGCCGCGCCCGGCGTCGACCGCGTTGCCGCCCAGCCTGGGCTCGCCGGCGGCGCGTGAGGCGCAGCGCCAGACGCAGGCGCATCCGGAGCAATCCGGATTTCGCCTGCTCGTGCGCAACACCGATGCGCTGATGAGCCGCATCGTGCTTGCCGACCATGCGACGCGCTCCATCGACCTGCAGTACTACATCTTCGATGACGACGCGACCGGCCGTCTGCTCGCCCAACGCCTGCTTGCCGCGGCCGACCGCGGCGTGCGCGTGCGCCTGCTGCTCGACGACCTCGACGTCGCCAAGCAGGACCGCCTGCTCGATGCGCTCGATGCGCATCCAAACGTGGAGGTGCGCCTGTTCAACCCGTTCCGCCTGCGCAACCGCGCGCTGTGGTCGAAGGCCCTGCAATTCGGCGTCGAGGGCGCGCGCCTCAACCGGCGCATGCACAACAAGTCCTTCACGGTCGACAACATGTTCACGATCGTCGGCGGCCGCAACATCGGCGACGCGTATTTCGACGCCGGCAACGAAGTGCATTTCCGCGACCTCGACGTGCTCGCGATAGGCCCGGTGGTCGAGGAAACCTCGCGCATCTTCGATGAGTACTGGAACTCGGATTCTGCGTTTCCGGTGACGGCCTACCGCAGCCGCCGCGCCACGACGCGGAACCTGGCGCATGCGCGCGCATCGCTGCAGGGTGCGGCGCGCCGGTTCGCGGAATCGGACTATGCGCAGGCGATGCTCGATACGCTGCCCGGTGGCTCCAGCGCGGACAGCAGCGGCAGCTGGGACTGGGGCATGGCGCGCGTGATCGCCGACGACCCGGCGAAGGTCGATCCGGGCGCGGATCGGCGCGTCCTGCACCTGGGGCACGACATCCGCGCAATGCTCGATGCAGCGACCTCGACCGTGCAGATCGTGTCGCCGTACTTCGTTCCCGGACGCAAGGGCACGCGTTACCTTCAGGACGTCGCCGCACGCGGCGTGGCGGTCGCGGTGCTGACCAACTCCCTCGCCGCGACCGACGAAACGGAAGTGCATGCCGGCTATTCGCGTTACCGGCGTTCGCTGCTCGAATCGGGTGTCGAGTTGTACGAATTGCGACCGATGCCCGGCGCGCCGCCAAATAACGCGCACGGCACGTCCTCGGGAGTGAGCCTGCATGCGAAGACGCTCGTGGTCGATGGCCGCGAGGTCTTCGTCGGCTCGATGAACATGGATCCGCGCTCGCGATCGCTCAATACCGAGATGGGCGTGGTCGTCGATTCGCCAGCGTTGGCGCGGAAGATCACGCGTTTCTTCGCGCAGGCGACGCAGCCCGACAACGCGTTCAAGGTCGAGCTCGTACCGAAGGCGGGCGAGCCGCCGTCGCGCGCACCGATGCGATGGACCGCGCGAGACGGCGGCAAGACAGTGACCTTCGACCACGACCCGGACACCTCCGCCGGGCGCCGCGCAGAAGTCGAACTGCTCAAGTTGCTGCCGATAGAGAGTCTGCTCTAGAGCGGCGGCCATGCGCGCGATCGGGTCGAACGTTCCAGGCGACGCGCGATCCGCGCGCATGCCGTCGTGGCGCGCAGCGCACGTCATCGCATTCGTCGCCGCGCTCGGCTTCATCGCCGTCGCCGCGCTGGCGGCGGAGCGCTATATCCCTGCGGACGCGCTGTCGACCCAGTTGGCCGCGGTCGTGAACGCTTCGAGGGCGACGCATGCCACGGCCGTCGTCGCGGCGACGGTGTTTTTCCTGTTCGTCCTCGCGACATGCCTTGGCTGCCCGATCAACCTCTGTATCGCCGCGTGCATGATCGTGCTGGGTCCGATGCACGGGTTCGCCGCGGCTTTTGCCGGCACGCTGGCGAGCGCGGCGATCCTGCATGCGCTCGGCGGGCTGGTCTCCGTGCGTCGCGTCGCGCGCTGGTTCGGCCGGCGCAGGACGTTGCGTCGCGAAGTGCGCCGCAGCGTCCTGGCCGTCGCGCTGGTGCGCCTCGTTCCGGTCGCGCCGTACGCAGTCGTCAGCCTGTTCGCAGGCGCGATGCGCGTCCCGCACATACGTTATCTCGCAGGTACCGCGCTCGGCATGGCGCCCGGCATCGTCGTCTATGCGGTCTTCATTGATCGTGCGGCGGCGGTCCTGCGCGGCGCGCATGCGCCTGCCGCACTCGCCGCCGCTGGCGCGGCACTGCTCGCCTTCGCGATCTGGATCGCCTGTTCGCGCCGTGCCAGGCGCCGAGGCATGCCGCCATGAAGCGGCTGGTCGTCGCGACCTGGAACATCCACGGTTGTGTCGGCATCGACCGCCGGCGCGATCCGGCGCGCATCGCCGATGCGCTCGCTCGGATGCGTGCCGACGTCGTTGCCCTGCAGGAATTCGCTGCGCCGCGCGGCGGATTGGACGAGCTTCGCTTGCGGCTGGAATCGCGTCTGGGGATGCGTGCGTATTCGGCCACGACGTTCCGCACGGAGCGCCGCGAGTTCGGCAACGCCGTACTGAGCCGCTGGCCGATCGTCGACGCGCGTTGCGTGGACCTCTCGTTCGCCGCGCGCGAGCCGCGCAACGCGATCGAGCTGGTGCTGGATGTCGAAGGCGCGACATTGCGCGTCATCGCCACGCATCTCGGGCTCGGCGCCGCCGAGCGCCGTGCGCAGGTCGCGCGGCTCGCGACGCGGCTCGCGGAAACGGATGTTCCGACGATCCTGCTCGGCGACTTCAACGAACCGCGGCGTAGGGGTTCGCTGGCAGGTCTGCAGTCCTGCGTCGAGCTGTCGGCGACGCCGGCGACGTTCCCGTCGTGGTGTCCGCTGCTCAGGCTCGATCGCGTTTTCAGCACGGCGCCGCTGCGTGCAATCCTTCGCGTTCAGCGCGACCGGGACAGCCGCCTCGCTTCCGACCATCTGCCGCTGCTCGCGGACATCGGTTTCCCGGAGGCCGTCGGCGAGCCGACGCGGACAGCGGCGACTCAGCGTGCGCGGAGCAGGATTTCGGCGGGTTCCGACGAGGAGGCTGCACCATGATCCGCAAGCTCAAGTCCGGCGAATACCGGCTCTATTCGCGCAAGGTCGATCCGAAGACCGGCAAGCGACGCAATCTCGGCACGTTCGGCACACGGGCCGCGGCAGAAAAGCACGAGCGCGAAGTGCAGTACTTCAAGCGCCACTGACGCGGCGCTTCCATGCGCGCATTGCGGCGCGCCTCAGCACTCGATGACGTTCACCGCAAGGCCGCCGCGGCTGGTTTCCTTGTACTTGTCCTGCATGTCGCGGCCGGTGTCGCGCATGGTCTTGATGACCTTGTCCAGACTGACCTTGTGCTTGCCGTCGCCGCGCATCGCCATGCGCGAGGCGTTGATCGCCTTGACCGAACCCATCGCGTTGCGCTCGATGCACGGGATCTGCACGAGGCCGCCGATCGGGTCGCAGGTGAGGCCGAGGTTGTGTTCCATGCCGATCTCGGCGGCGTTCTCGATCTGGCTGACGCTGCCGCCAATCGCGGCGGTGAGTCCGGCCGCGGCCATCGAACAGGCGACGCCGACCTCGCCCTGACAGCCGACTTCCGCGCCCGAGATCGAGGCGTTTTCCTTGTAGAGGATGCCGACTGCGGCTGCGGTCATGAGGAAGTCGCGCACGCCTTGCAGCGTCGAGCCGGGAATGAAACGTTCGTAGTAGTGCAGCACGGCGGGGATGATGCCGGCGGCGCCGTTGGTCGGCGCGGTAACGACGCGGCCGCCGGCGGCGTTCTCCTCGTTGACGGCGAGCGCGTACAGGTTGACCCAGTCCAGCGTGGTCAGCGGATCGCGCATCGCCGCTTCCGGTCTTGATGACAGTTCCGCGTACAGCGCGGGTGCGCGGCGCGCGACGTGCAGGCCGCCCGGCAACGTGCCCGATTCGCGGATGCCGCGCGCGACGCAGGCCTGCATCGCCGCCCAGATCTCGTCGAGGCCGGCGTCGATCTGATCGCGCGTTCGCCAGGCACCTTCGTTCTCATACATGAGCTGCGCGATCGAGAGCTTCGTTTCCGCGCAGCGTTCGAGCAGTTCAGCGCCGGAATGGAACGGATGCGCGAGCGGCGTTTCGTCGGCGACGATGCGGTCCTCGGCGGCCTCGTCCTGATTGACGACGAAACCGCCACCGACCGAGTAGTAGTCGCGCGTCGCAATCACGTTGTCGTCGCCGTCGTAGGCGGTGAAGCGCATGCCGTTGGTATGGAACGGCAGCTTCTGGCGCTTGTTCATGACGAGGTCGCGCTTCTCGTCGAAGACGATCTCATGACGGCCGAACAGGTTGATGCGCTTGTCCTTGCGGATGCGCTCGAGCGCGGGCGGGATGATGTCTGGATCGATGGCGTTCGGCCAGTGGCCCTCCAGGCCCATGAGCACGGCCTTGTCGGTGCCGTGGCCGCGCCCGGTCAGCGCGAGCGAACCGAACACCTCCGCGCGCACGCGCGCGGTGCGTTCGAGGTCGCCCGTGTCGACGAGCCAGCGCTCGACGAAGCGCGCCGCTGCGCGCATCGGTCCGACCGTATGCGACGACGACGGCCCGATGCCGATCTTGAAAAGGTCGAAGACGCTGACGGACATTGCGCGGCGATCCGTTGAGGACGAACCGCTATTCTACGCCGCACTCCAAGAGGGAGCGCCCATGCGACTCATCCTGTTCCAGCGTGACGATTGCCCGCTCTGCGACCATGCGCTCGCCGTGCTCGCCGCGGCGCGGGCGCCCGACTTCGAAACCGTATGGATCGACGACGACGAGTTGCTCGAAACGCGCTACGGCGCGCGCGTGCCCGTGCTGCGCAATGCGGAAGCCGATCGCGAACTGGACTGGCCGTTCGACGCAAACGCGCTCGCTGCTTTCCTGCATCGAGCGGACGCCCGGGCGTCCGCTCGAGGCAAGGCCGCAGGCAGCACTTAGAGCGGGTCGGGAACCTTCGACAACGGCGGCACTTCGCCGTGCGCGGCCTCGACCGACGGCGTGCGCCAACCCGATTTCACGCCCCAGACGTAGAACACGAGCCCGACCACCGCGACCACGACGAGGTCCCAGCCGTAGGGCAGATATCCCCTGCCGCCGAAGCGGATGCTGCCGCCCCAGGAGATCAGTGCGATCACCGGCAGGTAGGCAATGAGCCACCACGCGCCCTTGAGCTGGCGGCCGAAGTCTTGCCAGCCGGCCGCGGCCTGGAAATAGAAGTAGATCGGCAGCGCGACGACCATGAGCAGGATGATCTCGCCGGTCAGCGGCCACTTCGCCCAATACAGCAGTTCCGTCGCGAACACGAACGCGAACGCGGCGAGCACGGGCAGGCCGGGCAGGCGGAACGGGCGATGCAGGTCGGGCGCGGTACGGCGCAGCGTCATCGCGCTGACCGGGCCGGTCATGTAGGAGATGATCGTCGCGACCGAAATCACCGCGGCGAGCGTGCCCCAGCCGCGGAAGAAGAACAGGAACAGGTAGGAGACGACGAGGTTGAGCCACATCGCCGGGCGCGGCACGCCCCACACCGGGTGCAGGCGGCCGAGGACTTTCGGCATCGTGCCGTTCTTCTCCATGCCGTAGATCATGCGCGCCGTCGTCGCCGTGTAGGTGATGCCGGTGCCGCTCGGGCTCACGAACGCGTCCGCGTAGAGCAGCATGGCGAGCCAGTGCAGGTTGACGAGGATCGCCAGTTCCGCGAACGGCGAGCGGAAATCGATGCCCTTCCAGCCGAGCTTGGCGAGCATGTCCGGCGGCACCGTGCCGATGTAGGCGACCTGCAGGATGAGGTAGACGATCGTCGCCAGGCCGATCGAACCGAGCACCGCGAACGGAATACTGCGCCCCGGATTCTTCGCTTCGCCAGCGAGGTTCACCGGACTCTGGAACCCGTTGTAGCTGAAGACGATGCCGGCGGTCGCGACCGCGGTGAGCACGGCCGCCCAGTCGATCGTGTGTTCGGAACCGGGATGGATGCCGACCGAGAAGTTCTCGCCGTGGAAACCGCTCGCGATGAGCGCGAGGCCGGTCAGCGCCGGCACGACGAGCTTGAAGATCGTGATCGCCGTGTTCGAGTGCGCGAACAGTTTCACGCTCCAGAAGTTGAGCAGGAAATAGACGACGACCAGCGCGGCCGCGATCCACAGGCCCGGCACCGTGAGTTCGCCATGGCCGTCGGGCAGGTGCATGTACAGGTCCTGCGCCCATTGCCACGGCCACGACGCCATGTACTGCACCGACGCCTCTGCTTCGACCGGGATCAC